>Ga0118677_10001080_pt1 | contig 58607 bp, 53 predicted proteins | sample AliMusrvi5mmetaG_FD_86154 | JGI IMG/M metagenome (GOLD analysis project Ga0118677, IMG submission 86154)
GGTTATCTCAAGAGCATTTTTGAGATATTCTGGATCTAAAACATTGTCATCATCGACTATTACAATATTTTCTCCTTTCGATTCTCTTATCCCTCTCAACAGCGCATAAGTTTTTCCTAACGTTTCTTCACGAATATGCTTTCTATTTGGATGCCATGAGAGATTACATTTTTCTGAGATTGGTTCATTTGAGGCATTGTCAATAAGGAGGAGTTCCCATTGGTCTTTGGATAATGACTGGACTTTTAAGGCCTCAAGTGTACGGTCCAAATAATCCTTACGTGGATTATGAGAGCAAAGAATGACTGAAATTTTCATTGAAGATTTATTGATAATCGAACTTTATTAATTTCATTAATGGCCTTTAATTCCCCTTTCTGCCAAGCCGCTTCAAATTTTTCTCTAATTTCTTGAGCCTCTTTTTGAACTCTTGAAGTTCTGATTTTCTTATAGAATCTCAAGATTTTCTCCGAGGTGCACATATTTTCTTTTTTACCACTGAGATCAATTTTGTGAACCGGTATTTTGCCTTCCCACAAATACTCAAGGATCTGATATGAACAGACCATCTCCTCAGATAATTCTAGAACATAATCTAACTGAAGCCTTCTTGAAGGTATCAAATGTGTTAGTTTAAGTTGGGGAAATTTACCAACTCCATACCCTAATAAAGTGGACGTAAGTGCCATATCCGCATCCTCCGCAGATGCAAGAGAAGAGCCCTTCCTTCCTAGATTTAGACGAGCAGAATCATGAGTTACCTTGCTAACATAAAATTTTGCAACCTCGCTCTTTAATACCATTCCCGCTCCAGGGGGGGCATACTTAAAAACCTTCATTCCCTTCCCAAAGCACCACTCCTCTTTGAGCACTGGAATAATGGCCAGTAGGTGTAATTGATTTATCAGCCAAGTAGGAAGATTTTCTTCGAATTCGCCAACGATATTACCTCCAAAGCATCCTATCCATGGGTGAGAAATGGATATCTCAAGTGCATTCTTGAGATATTCTGGATCTAAAACATTGTCATCATCGACTATTACAATATTTTCTCCTTTCGATTCTCTTATCCCTCTTAACAGCGCATAAGTTTTTCCTAACGTTTCTTCACGAATATGCTTTCTATTTGGATGCCATGAGAGATTACATTTTTCTGAGATTGGTTCATTTGAGGCATTGTCGATTAGCAAAAGTTCCCATTGGTCTTTTGGTAATGTCTGTGCTTTTAAGGCTTCGAGTGTACGATCCAAATATTCCTTGCGTGGATTATGAGAGCAGATGATTACGGAAAGATTCATACGCTTGTTATCGACCGAAAAATTTTTTTATTCTTGATCGAATTGCTAACTTCATTGTCAAAGTTTGAAGGATTGTTTTGGGACATTTTACATCGATAAATTTTTGTGTATTTTTCAAAGAATCTAAATCACCCAACCTTCTAAATAGCTCAGCTTGATGTTTTGCCTTGTTCACAAGATTGATTTGGGAAATTTTCAATGAGAAATTTTGGTCAAAATGTGCCATTTTTAGAATAACTCTTTCTAAATCTCTTAAATTCTCGCCGGTTTTATTTAATTTGGATGTATCATTGCCCTCAAAACAGCGATAAGCAGCTAGAACTTGGGGAGATACCATGGATTTGGATATTCTTGTAGCCCTCCACCACATTTCCATATCCGCAGTATGAACTAGTCTGAGATCAAATCCTCCATTCTTCTCATAAAAACTTCTACGAACAACATTACCAGCAAATTGAAATGGGCATCTTATTCCATAATCAGATGCTTCCAAACTGCCGTAGAAAGCTGAGATTTTGGAAGATGGACCTTTTTCCAAATCTTCTAATCTTTGACTAATTCCCGTATAGACCCCATCTTCCGTCACGAAAAACACTCTTGTTGCGAAAAGGGCACAATCTTCATGCTCACCTACACTCTTGCTAACAGTTTCATAAAATCCTGGCAGAATATAATCATCCCCATGGAGGATATGAACTAACTCTCCACGACTACGCTCGATGCAAGTGTTGAAGTTTGGAATCGCCCCTTCGTTCTTAGGCTTCCTGTAAAAATCCACCCTACCTTTTCCTATCTCCTTTACCACGGCCTCAGGATCGTCCTTTGTGGAGCAGTCATCCACGACCTCGATCTGCATCTGCTCAGAACCAAGATCCTGAGACAGAACGCTCTCCAAGGTCTGCCTAAGATAATTGGCACAATTAAAGGTAGGAATCATCACCGACCACTTAGGTCTGCGGACCCCCTCTGGAACCGGTGAAATCGATGGAGGCGGAATGCTCGGATCAAAGTCTCCTATCAAGGAACGTATTTTTTCTTCAGTTTTCTTCATTAGGAAAGACAGGCATGGTGGAATGTTTTGCTAAAAACCGAACGAACAAATCGGGCACGTTAGATTATGCGTGCCAGGACTTGTTCATGGTATCTATTATAATAGAGATACTCAAATTTAAGATTAGATTCCTTTATGAATTCAAGAAAAGCTTTGTGTTCGTGATTCTCCCAATTTGGATAATTAAAGTACTCATCAAAAACGATCACTGTTCCAGGAACAATTCTTGATCCTAGATTTTCGAATATGGTTTTTGTTGAGGAATAAATATCACAGTCAATATGCAGTAAGTTAATTGGGCCTGGATGCTTAGATACAAATAAAGGAAGAGTAGCATCAAACCACCCCTTGATAAGTTGTACATTTTTTTCAACCTCTGGCAATTCACCATCTCGGTTAAAAGCTGATTTATCAAATCCATCTCTCCATTTTTCAGGCAAGCCTTGAAAACTATCGAATCCATAAACGATATTTTTAGTTTTACTTGCAATATAATTAATAGATGAACCTGAATACACTCCAAATTCTAAAAACAAGCCCTCACGATCTTTATCAGTTAATGAGATAGCTTTGTCTAAAATCTGTTGAACACTCGATAAAGCAACAGCATTGCTCATATAATTTTTGATGTATTCTGCGCTAGATTCTGTTGCTAAAAACTGAAGTTTTTCAAATAAATCATTGTTATTAATGGTTTTATATTGAATGTTTTTTATATCTGAAAAAACTTCAATGAGAAGATTCTTTCCGGTTATTCTATTTATGATTTTTTTAAATCTTTTTATTAATGATTTCATTTTGTTATTATTTAATTTCTTTACTTTTCATCATTTGGAAAAATAGGAATCATCGTATGTTCCGCCATTGCACGAAGCCATGCTTTTGAGTATTCAAGTGCCTCTCCGATCACATGATGCATGTCCATGTAGCGGTAGGTGGCCAAACGCCCTAGAAATGAAACGCCTGATAAGGCCGAAGCGAGATTTCTATAGCTCATCAAGAGCTCTTTATCACTCTCCAGACGCTTGGGGTAGTAGGGAATATCAGCCTCTTCCGTCTCTTTGCTGAATTCTGTAAAGACGATCGTCTGCTCATGTTCCTCCCATGGGGCGAAGTGCTTATGCTCGTGGATGCGTGTGTAGGGCACCTCCATGCTCGGATAGTTGATCACGGCATTCCCCTGGAAGTCCCCCTTGGAAGTTTGCTTCTCCCAGAAGACAGTTCGATAACCAAGTCTCCCCTCGCTGAAGCCGAAATATCCATCGATCGGCCCCGTGTAGAAAGTATGTGAGAAATCCCCTTGCATGGAGCGATCGAATGGTGTGCTTAGTTTCACCTCGATCTTTGGATGATTAAGCATGTTGCCGATAAGAGCAGTATATCCGTCGACCGGGATCCCCTGATACTTACTGCTGTAGTAGTTGTCATCGTAATTGAAGCGAACTGGAAGTCGCTTCAGGATGGCTGCGGGAAGTTCGTGCGGTGCGCATCCCCATTGCTTCCTAGTGTAGCCATAGAAGAAAGCCTCATAAAGTTCCCGTCCCAAAAACTTCAGCGCCTGTTCCTCAAAATTGGCTGGTTCTTGGATCGAGTGGTCCCCCAGTCCCTCCACAAAGGATCGTGCATCAGCTGGTCTGAATCTCTTACCGAAGAACTGATTGATCGTATGGAGATTGATCGGCATCGAAAAAATTCCCCGATCTATACTCGCCTTGACCCTATTGATGTAAGGCCCCATCGTGCAAAATCTTTGCACGTAGTTCCAGACCTCCTTGTTGCTGGTATTGAAGATATGGGGTCCGTAGACATGCTCCATAACACCCGTCTCAGAATCTCTGGAGGTGTGACAGTTTCCCCCGATATGATCCCTCTGATCAATGACAAGAGAAGAAATGCCAGCTTTTTCTGCCATCTCCCTTGCTAACACAGCACCGGAAAATCCGGCTCCTACAATCAGAACTTTTTGAGCACTCATTGAGTATTTAGATTATTTGATATAAGTTTTTTAACTCTAGTTCTAAAAGCTAGAAACTGTGTCAAAGATGATCTTTTTTCATTTAGAAATGCAAAATATTTTTGGTAAGGTTGAAAATATTTATATCCTTCCCTTTTAACATTAGGGTAGGGCATATCATCAATTTCTTTTATAAAATTCATTTTTAGGTCTTTAGTCTCAATTTTGGCTTGTTCAAACATTTTTTTAGTTTTACACCAATTATGCCGAAGAACAATGCCGTAGGGAGTATTTAGAATTCGAGGCTTAAATACATAAAAATTCTCTCTATTTTCATAAACAAATGCGCTTACAAAAATTTGATCGTATGGCCATTCATTGTGGTTTTTTGACTCGTATTGATTAATGATTTTATCAAACATTCTAATAGTATAATTGCTCCAGCACGATATCCGATTTTGCGGGATAGTAGAAGCTTTCTCGACCATCTGGACATCACACAGTTGCTATTAAATCTAATGCTTTCTTATCCACCTTGCCGCGGGGGGTGGCAGGGAGGCTTTTGTGAAAGAAGAACTTTGTCGGCACCATCGAGAAATGGAGTTTCTCGCAGAGATATGTCCTCAAATCGGGTAGCAGATCGGTATCGGGATTTCCGAATTCCCTAGGAACGATATGGGCTACCAGTCGCACGCAGAGACCATCTTTTATCAAGGGTCTGCAGCAGGCATCCTTGACTGGAGGATGAGCGATGATTAACGCATTGATCCCATTCAGTTCGATCCTCACACCCCCAAGTTGAACCTGATCATCGCGTCGGCCCAGAAATTCCAATTCACCGTCTGGCAAGAATCTACCCCAATCACCGGTCCGATACATCCGGGAGCCTGGCTGTTCGCTGAAGGGATCACTCAAAAACTTTTCCGAGGTCAACTCCGGAAGATTCAGATAGCCACGAGCCACCTGCCGACCACCCAGATAGATTTCTCCCTCGGCACCTAGATTGACCGGCTTCTGCTCTTCATCAAGGAGGTAAACGATAACTCCATCCAGCGGTTTGCCAATCGGCGGAAATTGATCCCCCCCATCGCTTCGCACGAGGGACCAGGTACTCCAAACTGTGTTCTCCGTGGGACCATATCCATTATAAAAGGGACAGGGAAAGTCGGGGGGGGGGCGGTGCCGGAGTTGATCCCCCCCTGTGTAGAGAAAACGGAGGTTCGTAGCCGGCCATTGGATACTAAAAAGAGCGGGAACCACTGCTGGAGTCACAAAGGAGAGAGAGGCACGGGACTCTATTAAAAAATTGATGACTTCCTCTGCATCGAACCAAAGAATCTTTTGAAATGAGGGTATCAAAAGGGTTCCTCCGGTACAAAGTGGAGGCCAGATTTCTCCAGCAAAAATATCAAAAGCAACATTGGCGATTAGGGGTACGCGATCATTACTGCAAAGGTTCAAATGGCTTGTATAAAATGAGACGCAATTGCAAATGGAATGATGCTCCACCTCAATGCCTTTGGGTCTTCCGGTGGTTCCGGAACTGTAAAAAATGTAAGCTCTTCCCCGAGGGTCTGTTTTGCGTGCCGGGTCCGATGCTGATTGGTCAAGGAGTGATGGAAAGCCATCGTCAATCTCCAACGTCTTCAGACACTGACAGCAGGGTCTGAACGATTGATCAGGAGATGCGAAGAGGTGATTGGCCTTTGCATCGCTCAGAAAGAAACTAATCAGTGAATCAGGGCTGTCGGGGTCAATCGGAAGGCAGCACCCTCCTGCCTTTAAGATACCAAGCAGTGCCACCACGATGCCTCTGGAGCAATTCATGAGAACCGCGACCGACTCATCAGGCATGAGGCCGTTGCTTAAAAGATAATTAGCAACCTGGTTGGAGCGTGCATCCAACTCGCCATAGGTCATCTCACCCAACTGATCCTCCACAGCGGTTGCCAAAGGAGCCCTCTTTGCATGCCGTGAAAATTGTTCAATAATCGAAAGATCGAGCGGAAAAGACGACTTCATAGGTGTGTCTGGAATATGAAGGCGGGTCTTATTTTCTAGTGGGAACCTCTCTCATCACTCGCAGGATTTCAGCAGCAACCTGATTGATCGCGGGGTTCTCCAGAATTTTATAATGCTCGGCGATGATGGGATGAATCACCGGATTGATTCCTGCAAATTCTCTCCAACCGCCATCCGGATCGACTCGTGAGTCATTACCATATCTCGGATGCAAGGGGTGCTCCCATTGTTGCTGTAGCAACGGCAGCGGCTGCCCATGATCTCCAATGAGATTCTTGTAGGCCAAGACATCACGGAAATAGTGAACCGTCACATCAGCTCCATGCGCCGGATAATAGCGATCCGCTAATTTTACATGGAGGCGGTAAATTTCACCGTAACTTAATCCCTCAGCATTCCCCTCAGCATTCCCCTCAGCATTCCCCTCAGCATTCCCCTCAGCATTCCGTTTGCCCATTTTTACAAAACGATGAAAAAGAATTTTTCTTTTCTCTGCGTCTTTTAACTCATCAATGAACCACGATGGAAATTTCGTCGTGAAATCAAGGATCTTAGAAATCGTTTTCTTTCTTAAAAATGGGCATTCCGTACCAATCACAAAAACGAGGGGCTTTTCTCTTTTCATCCCAGCCAATTGTCGCGCCACCTCAAAGGCTAATAATCCTCCCCAGGAGTATCCGATCAGAGCAGGTGGAGTCCCCTCACCAGATTTCTCCAATTCCTGGATCACCCGGGTGGCGGCCTCCTCAATGGAATGATAGGGACTGGGATTGGAGGAAAGGAGGGGTGAACGCATTCCCATCACGCGGTGCTCGACCTGCAGAAGCTCTACCAGATGAGTATAGGAGGAGAGATCTCCTGCGACATTATAGAGGAGGATAACGGGTGATCCTGTTGCATTTGGAGAGAGGTTCGAAACGAGCGGAACCTCATCAAATGAAGATATTTTTGCAAGATTGAGGATGCCACCCAAGGTGGGATCCTTATAAAAATCATAGAGAGGGATTTTCTTCCCGATTTTCTTTTCAACAGCGTAGATCAACCTAATGACTTTCAGGGAATCCCCCCCCTGATCGAAGAAGTTATCCCGATCCTCGGGGTGCTGGTGAAAAGGAAGGAGCTCCCCCCAAAGTTGAATTAAAAAGAGTTTAAAATCGTTTTCCTCTTTTTTACGCGATTGGGCCTTTAGCAACTGGCTAGAGGCCATCTGCACTAGAAGTGCACGATCAATCTTTCCCTGTGGCGTGAGGGGCAGTGATCGGTGAAAGAAAAACTGAGAAGGAATGAATCCGATCGGAAGCCGTTCTTTCAAGGAATTCCGCAGGTCTTGTTCTAGAATCTCCGTCTTATCGGTCGAAAGATGAGCGGTGAGGCCAGTCGCAACACCATCCTCGACAAAGGGGATGCAGACGGCGTCCATGATGGAGGGGTGCTTGCAAAGCAATGACTCAACTTCCCCTAACTCGATCCGCAATCCCCTGATTTTAATCTGATGATCAAGGCGCCCCAAGAACTCCAATTCACCATTTTCAAGAATGCGGCAACGATCGCCACTGCGATACAGCTTCCTACCTTCTCCCCCCGGAAAAGGATCATCCAGGAATCTGGTTTCCGTCAATTCAGGTTTATTGAGATAACCGATCCCAACGCCCACACCGCCAATCAGCAACTCACCCTCCTTACCAGGAGGAACCGGTCGGAGTTGCTCATCGACAAGATGCACCTTTACTCCGCGAATCGGCTTTCCGATGGGAATCGATCCTGCGGAGTATTCACGGTCACGGGGGATGTGGTATGTGCAGGCAAAAGTGGTTGTCTCCGTGGGGCCGTAGCCGTTGGTCAATCGGGTTTTCGGGAGCAACTGGAATGCCTTGCGGACATGATGGACCGAAAGGACCTCACCTCCAGCCAGAACATGACTTACTCCAGAAAGAATCTCGGGCTCATGATCAATGATATGGTTGAAGACACTGCTCGTGAGCCAAAGGCAGTTTACCTTCTCACAGCGGATCATCTTGCTGAATGTCTCGGTATCAAGATATCCGTCCCTTGATATCACGCAGACTCCCCCGTTGAGCAATGGGCCCCAGAACTCAAAAGTGGATGCATCGAATGCCGTAGGAGAATGCAAAAGGGTCCGAATCCCCGCTCCGAAGTCCGCAAAATCCTGACCCGTGACCAGATTGGCAACTGCACATTGCGGGATCATAACCCCCTTAGGATCGCCCGTTGATCCAGAGGTATACATCACATAAGCCAATGATGAAGCGGTGGAATCGACTTCCGGAATCACAATGGAGGGACCCTCAGACGTCAGGTCCAAGTGACCGATGAAGACAGGAGTCACTCCGGCCTCGGGAAGGATGCTCCATGATTCGGCATCGGCAACACACCAGTTCATCCCGGAATCCTTGATCATGTATCCCAATCTGGCGGAGGGATAATCGAGCGGAAGAGGGACATAGGCGGCACCCACCTTCAGAATACTTAAAACAGCAATGGCGAATTCGCTCGATCTTGGGAGGGCAATACCAAGCCGCATGCCGGGAAGAACTCCCAGATGAGCAAGGTGAGCGGCAAACCGATTGGACTGAACATCGAGTTCTGCGTAGGTAAGGGAGCGCGATCCATCTGCGATTGCTTGGGATCCGGACGACCTCAGGACAACTTCCGAAAACAAACCGGTTAATGAAGGCCAGTTGTTCATGCAACCGAATGAATCAGCCAACGATCACTCCTTTCTCAAGGCGTATGATGTGGTCGCATCTCTGTAGCGTTGTCAATCTGTGGGCGATCGTGATGATCGTAAGTGTCCCTTGGAGCTTGTGGATGGTCTCCATGACAGCCTCCTCCGTCGTATGATCAAGTGCACTGGTTGCCTCGTCTAGAATTAGGATCTGAGGCTTGTGATAGAGGGCGCGAGCCAGCCCGATTCTCTGCCGCTGTCCTCCGGAAAGCCGCGCTCCCCGGTCTCCCACAGTTGTTTGGAAGCCATCCGGAAGTTCCTTCTCAATGAAATCCAAGATCTGAGCTCCCTCGGCGGCTTTCCTAAGAGCCTCCTTGTCGATCTGCGAGGGATCGATACCAAAGGCGATATTGGCCTCGATGGTTTCATCCATAAGAAAAATCTCCTGAGGGACATATCCGATCAGCGATCGCCAAGTAGCTAAGTTCTCTTTTGCAAGGGGCACTCCGTCCACCAACATTCTGCCTGATTCCGGCGGGTGCAGTCCGAGAATCACATCGACGAGTGTCGACTTTCCCGAGCCCGAAGGACCGGCGATGCCAATGGACTCATTCTTTTCGATCTTGAGAGAAAACGCTTTCAATACAGGATTCGCCGCTGATGGGTAGCGGAAAGTAATGGCCTCGAGGCAGATATCGCGATCGAATTGAATGGGTTGAGATGATGGAGCAGGCGCCTTGGAGATTGATGAGGGCTCGAACTCTCTCTCCAAACGCAGGATTTCATCCTCGAGCTTACCTAATGTGTAGCTATTCGCAGAAATTGTGACCAACTGGCTGTAAAGCAACTGGAGAGCCGGCAAAAGGCGGTAGGCAGCCAAGGCGATGACACTGAGATTCGGGAGAATATCGCTAAAGGGCTTTCCCTGCACTGCGAGCACAAGCACAACAGAAACAAGTCCTCCGAAGGCGATCGGCTCGATCATATATCGGGGCCCATTGGAAAGAATCGGAAGAATGGCCTGGTATTGGCCGATCTGTCCGGAGTGCTCGAGGGCCTTTTCCATGAAGTAACGATCCTTACCATGGACAAGGACAGTCTTGATACCACCCAAAAACTGTGCGGTATTTTTTCCTGATTGAATTTGATGGTAGTTCGTTTTACCGGCCACAATTTTGGTCTTCGGGCGTAACCAAAGAAAAACAAAATAATAGAATCCCCCCAGCGTCAGAGCACCAATGATTGCAACCATCGGTTGCACGATGAAGATCGTACCGACCAGTAGGATGATCATCAAAAGTCGTGTGATGCTCTCACCGATCGGCAGTAGAACACTCTGGGCAAACGTCATGGTATCCGAGAGTTTCTGTCCCAACTCCGCGGGATTACTCTGTAAGAAAAATCCATAAGGCCTATCGGCGTAGGACTCATAAACCCTTTTGCGCAACCACTGGGCAAATCCGTAAGCGTAGCGAATCCTAATGACCTCGCTGACCATGCTCCCAAGGTTCGCTAAGATGAGCATCGCTATCGACCCCACTCCGGCGGCAACAAGCATATGGCTCGTCGTCATGGGTGGAAGGTGCTGCAGAATGGCAGAGCCAAAGTTTGAGTTGCGAATTCTTTCGGGTTCAGCCGCAAGGGCAAAGAACGGGAAAACCGAGGTGACACCTACCAATTGAAGCAGACCATTCAGTAGGATGGTGGCGATAACCCCAGCGAGACGGAGAATCCCGTAAGGAAGAGCAAGCTGAAAACAGCGGATCAGGAGATCGAGGAAAGAACGAATCACGGCATGGTAAATACCCTTTTCGTTTTTCCTAGTCGAGAACGCTTAGGTAGTTTTTCTGATACAAGAAAAGAGTTGCCAGGCAATAGAGAGAGGAAGGGGGAGGGAAGGGAGTGGCCGCAAGAAGTCAGAAGTCCTATGGCCTCCATTCGTTTACCAGTTCGAGTGCTTTTTTTGGGTAGAAAGCCTTGGTTTACATTGCCAGTCTCAATCTCAATTAAGGCCTCATGCTCGGCATAAATTGCATGAAAGTGCGTAGGCGGATGATCTCGGTAGTAGAAGCGAATCATGATGCCGTAAAAACGGCTAACTTCAGGCATGAGCGAGTTGACGAGAATATTGTCCTGTTATTTCAAGATAGGCAGTATCGGAGCAAATCTCTATCTCATCGGTCCATGCAATCTGGCCGAATTCAGCAATATGGGCTTTCGTAAAAAAAGGCTTCCTCGCTCGGGGGAGAGAAAATGCTACGTCCGACGCTCTCAGATAAATCAATGATCCCAGTAACTCCATCTGAAAAAGAGATCTCTAGTTTATAACCTGGGAGAGAAACAACTTTTGAAGGACGTTTCATGGAGAGAGAATCTGGCGTTAAAGTATTTTGGTAAAGGGGTAAAAGATGCCTCAACAATTCCGCGACCGGAAGGAGCTGATTAGACGGTAAAGCAGATATGTCAGGGGTAAGTGGCTTGGGAGAACCCGACATCAAATGCACCGCAACGGCAGAGCAAGCAAAGCTTACTCAGAAAATGTCGGAAGGATTAGCCACAAGATGCAGGGGATTGAAAAGGCGGAAGGCCTAAGGCAAAAAAATGAGCGAAGCCTGACCGCGAGCTATACAATGTCCACTAACTCACCAACTCAAGCCAACGGGGGTTTTGCTCGGCATGGACTGCGATCTCCTCCAAGATCAAGTCCCTAGGAATGCGGGGTTTCCAGTTCCATGCGACACCGACCGCTGAGGAATCAAGGACCATCCACGGGATGTCAAAGGGTCGCGGGTTCTTATCGGCAGCGACTTGGTGAGCTCCAAAACGCTCAGTGCACCACGCGCTCAACTGCGCCAAGGACATGGAACTCTCAACTCCTCCGCTGACATTGAGGATGGGATCAACCTTGCGATCGGGATCATTCATCTGATCGACAAGAAGCGGAACGATATCGGCCGGATGCAGACAATCACGGACCTGGTGTCCGCTACCGCCGAATCCAATATACTTGAGAGAATGACGCCTAGCCCAAGAATGAATCCAGAAACTAAAAATTCCCTGATCAGCTTTGCCAAATTGTCCCGCCCCTGCAAGGACTCCACAGCGGTTGATCCTCACGGGAAAGTCGAAGGTCATTCCATACTCCAAGGCCAGCAACTCGGAGCACTTCTTCGAAGATCCGTAGAGTGATATAGGGGGCGACGTGGAGAAGGATTCCGTCAGTCCAAGAAGACTGACGGAGGAGGGCTGAGACTTGAAACCTGAAACCTGAGTAGAAGAAGGGAGAGCAAAAACAGGGCGAAAGGCGTTATTGTGAACCTCAACAGGCAGCTCTGCGAGTGGAGGAATGGAATAGACCCGACTTGTGCTTAACAAAAGAAATCCAGCCTTGTGTCTTCTGCAATATTCCAAAAGGTGAATGGTGCCGATAAGGTTATGATCAAGCAGGTCCTTGGCACTTGTCTTACCGTCCACTCCGGCTAGAACGCTGGGGTTTGCGGCGCAGTCCAAGACCCAGTCGACGGATGGAAGTTCCGCTAGATCCGTCTCGTTGCGAATGTCCCCGATCCGGACGTCAATACCAAGTGCGCGAAGAGGCTCCAGATTCGTCTCACTCCCCTTTCGGATAAGACTGTCAATACCGGTGATCCGGACACCTGGGAGATACTCCAGAAGACCTCTGGCAATGATGGATCCGGCGAAGCCGCAGATGCCGGTGATGAGGATGTGCATATTGAGAAAAAAGTCGAGGGTCGAGGGTCGGGGGCTTTTTAATGAGTCTTTGTTCTCGAAACTCTCCCCAGTGTCTTAGAAAGAGCTACCAGTTGCAATGCAAGGAAATCAGCTTCGGAGGCAATCTCATCCATCTGCAACTGGGTTATGTAACCTTCATCTAAAGCAATAAAGAGCTGAGAGATGACCTCCATCAGCGAACCATACGCAATCTCTAGAAAGTGAGCAAAATCAGCATCGGAGTTTCTTCCCGAACCCTCCGCAATGTTTGAAGAGACGGAAATGGAAGCTCTCCTAATCTGCGATGTGAGAGCATAGGCTTCATGGGAGGGAAACGCTCTGCTGAGACTGTAGATCCTTTTATTAAGCATGCGGGCTTGTTGCCAGACATCAAGCTTCTGAAAGCGGAACTGCTTCATCTCTTGGCTGCTTCCGGCTCTCGACCCTCGTCCCTCGACTCTAGACTCACAACGGGCTATGCCCGCAGCTTCCACGCTTCCACGATCTGCCGGATAGTTTCCTCCAGACTTTGGGTGATGTCCCATCCGGGATAGTGGGCTTTCATCTTCCGAAGGTCACTGTAGTAACAGATATGATCGCCGATGCGGTTCTCGTCGACATAGGTATAAACCTGTTTTTTGCCGCTGAATTTCTCTGCGATCGAGAAGGCTTCAAGGATGGAGCAGGAATTCTCCTTCCCCCCACCCAGATTGTAGACCTCGGCAACACGCGGTGCCTGAACAAACGCAGCCATGAAGCGGGCCACGTCGAGGGAATGAATATTGTCACGAACCTGCTTTCCCTTGTATCCGAAAACCCGGTATTCTTTCCCCTCAAGATTGCATTTTACCAGGTAGCTAAGGAATCCGTGCAATTCCACACCGGAGTGATTTGGACCTGTAAGGCATCCGCCGCGAAGCGCGCAGGTCGGCATCCCGAAATAGCGTCCATATTCCTGAACCATGACATCGGCAGCTACCTTGGAGGCTCCGAATAGGGAATGCTTGCTCTGGTCGATGGAGAAATCCTCAGCGATGCCATGCGCATAGGCTGGATCCTCGTAGTCCCAACGGGTCTCGAGTTCCTTGAGCGCAATGGTATTGGGACGATCTCCGTAGACCTTGTTCGTGGACATGTGCACAAAGGGGGAATCGGGGCAAGCCTGGCGGGCTGCTTCAAGCATGTTGAGCGTGCCGACGGCGTTTGTGTCAAAGTCATCGAAGGGAATGGCAGCAGCACGGTCATGGCTAGGCTGAGCCGCCGCATGGACAATGGCATCGGGTTTTACCTGCGCGATCAGGTCAAGGACCCCGTGCCTGTCACGGATATCAATCTCATGATGGACAAACCCCTCCCCTCCGAGGTCGGTCTGAAGCCTCTGCTGGTTCCATCTTGTGTCCCCTTGAGGTCCGAAGAAGACTGCTCGTTGGTTATTATCCACACCATGGATTTCATAACCGAGTTCCTTCGAGAAATAATGACAAACTTCGGAGCCGATCAGTCCGGAGGATCCTGTGATAAGTAGCTTTTTTTTCATCTTCAGTGGTTAGGTTTTTTAAGGCTTAATTTGAAGATCCGTATCCATAGACGGAACCGTTGCCATAATAACTGCCGGCATACTTGCCCGAGGTGTAGTAATAGTAGCTACCCCTTCCATAAGGGAGGCAGTTGAGACAGATTCCTACTGGGGTCACCCCGACTTCCTTAAGCGAAACAAGCGCCCTCTTGACCATCCTCTTGGGCGTCACGAACGAGCGGACAACCAGGCAAAGCACCTCCACTTGGGTTGCAATAAGGAGCGTGTCACTCACGGCCAAAATCGGTGCCGAATCGATGACCACCCTGTCATACTGACGAAGTGCTTCGGCCATCAAATCACGAAAGGGTTGGCCTGCAAGTAACTCGGAAGGATTTTCCACCAACCCACCCGCAGTAAGAAGGAACAGATTCTCGACACCTGTCGAGTTTACGGCGTTTTCTAAGGAATCTTTTCCAAGCAAAACCTCGGCCACTCCCGGTTTGCGGTTCATAGAAAAGAAAGTTTTGGAGAGGGACGGTTTACGAAGGTCGGCATCGATGAGTAGCGTCTTTAGACCTTGTTGGGCGAGCGAAGTGGAAAAGTTTGCCGAATTGAACGATTTTCCTTCGGAAGGGATGGCGCTGGTGAAGAGGAATGAGCGCTGGTTCTCGGCATGCAGGTGCATGGCCACCGATACGCGAAGGGTACGGAAAGCCTCGGCCACAATGCCTGTCCGCTCACTTTGCACAACCAACTCTTTGCCCCTCGACAAGGACACCCCACGATGGGGATTGCCAAGCCATGTGAGGACGGGTTGGAGGATATCGATGCATTTGCCGACACGCTTGAGAAAGGGGTCCGAGGACTTGAAAAGGATTCCCCAGCACTCCATGAGGTTGGCAAGCAGTTCGAAAAACTGATCCTTGGACAGGAATCCGAGGAACGCTGAAGAGGCCCCGCCGATCTGTGGGATGGCTGTCACCACACTCAAACCGGTCGCCTTTTCGGTCTGGTCAACCGTCTTGAAACTGGAGTCGATCTTGTGAAAGAAGATGACCAGGCCAAGACCAATCCCAAGACCGGTGAAAAAGTTTTTGAGAATGATGTCGATAGGGTTTTTGCCGACGGAGGAAACCCCGTAAGCAAGTTCCTGGATTCGCACGGGGGACTGTGCAAACTCCTTGGTGATGTCAACCTCCTTGATACGCGCAAGAACGGCATCGTAGAGGGCCGCATCACTCTGAAGCTCCCTCTTAAGGTCGTTGTATTCGACGCTCTTACTCGTAACCTCAAGCAATCGGGTCTCGGCGGCTTCCCTGGTCGCCTTGTTAGCCAGCTGTTCTGTAAGAAGACTGTCGCGATTGGATTCCAGCAGAGCCTCAACTCCGAGGAGCAGAGTTTTGAGATCGTTGTTATCAATGTCCAGTTGGGTCTTGATGATCACATAAGCAGGATGCTTCTGGCGGTAGCGTTGCTGCACCAGATAAAGTTGCTCTTGCTCTGTCTGGATCTTTGCCATCAGCATCGCGATTTTCGGCATGTTGTTGATGCTAGGAAGTTTCAGCAGCTCGTCTCGGTTTCCTTGGGCGGACTTGGCAGCGATGATATCTGTATTGATCTGCGCCAGTTTGGCATCCATAAGGTGCTGCCTTGCAGAGCATTCGGAAATCTGGGTCTGGGCCTCCTGCTGCATGATATCCAGGGAGGCTGCGCGTTCTCTCTCGCGGAATTTCTGCATCCCCTCGTCGGAGGCTCTCATTTTTTTCCTTAATCTGTCGGACTCATCGAGGAGGAAGGTACTGGCCGAGCGCGTCGCCTCGCTTTGCTGATCATGCAGGTAGTGCAGATACTCCTCGGCGTATCCATTGGCCAACTTGACCGACGTTTCGCCACTGGACGTTGTCACGGTGATATCGACCAGACGGGTACCCGCCCTGAAGTTGCATCTGACCATGCCCACCAACCTGTCGGCCGCCGTCTCGGGGGAGATCGTTCTGCTGTTCAGCCCGGCCGCCCACAGGAATTGGTTATCCTGTGTCAGATTAAGACGATTCACCACTCGTAATGCAAAAGGGTAGCTCTGTAGCAGTTCGACCATCGTATTGATCATGTCGACCGATCGGATCTGATCATCCTTCACCTCGGTCATTTTGGAGTCGAGGACTTTGCTCTTGTCTAGCTCGAGAAAGAGGATGGCATGCGCACTATATTTAAAAATTTGGGTGGAGGCCGTTTTAAATCCGTAAGCAGTCATCACCAGAGTGATGATCAGGACTAACCAGAGACGCTCCTTGATGGCAAAATAGTATTCCCTCCAGTCAAAATTACCGGAATCGGAGGGAGGAGCTCCATACGAGCCACCGTAGGCAGAGGCGGATCTGTTTGGTTTGGATTGCATCTTTTAGATAAAGTTAGAACCAGCTCTCGCCCACATTGATCACATCTCCAGGCTGAATTTCGATAATATCGGTGCCGGAATCCGTGAGCTTCTTTGCATTGACCTTGATGGTTCGGATGGAATTGCCTTCATGCCGCTTAATGATCACGTGTCCCCTGTCCGCAATTTTTGTAAAACCTCCCGCCATTCCAATTGCATCCAGAAGCCCCATCGTCTCTCCCCCTGTATTCTGATAGGTACCGGGGCGAGAGACCTGTCCGATCACGGTAAATTTGCTTTGATTGAACGAGACCACAGTCAAATAGACCTGAGGATTGACGATGTAATCGGCATTATACTTGTCACGGATCAGGGATGAGGCAGAACGAACTGAGAGCCCTCCAATCTTGACTCCCCCCAAGAATGGAAGCTCCACCATTCCGTCTTTTCCGATTTTTGACTTAATTGCCAAATCCGGTTCACGGTAAATCATCATATCCACAACATCACCCCCCCTTAAGATATAGTCACCGCTGACTGCTTCTGTTGCGGAAGGTTGCAGGGAACCCTCCTGAACCTGCCCTCCCGGTCGGCCTTGAACACTCATTTCCGAAGAGGATTTTGAGGCGGGTGAAGAGTCAGGGGAGGATGGTGGAGTCTGAATCGAAGAGATCGGTTGCTGGGGAGATTCATTCATGCCGGTCACCGAAGACTGCGGTGCTTGCGGTACTGTTGCTTGCTGTCCTTGAGAAGTTTGAGAAAACGAGGCTGGACTTTGCGCATGAAGGGTTGAAGCCCAGACATTCAGGGCTAAAAAAGAGAGAATTCGCACTTGGTTTTTTGTGCGGAAAGCAAGTCTCCGAATAACAGTACCCCTCATCTTAAACCTCATACGGGGAGGCGATGTTGTCTTTTCATTTGTCATTTTGTTTTTTGAAATCTGTCCGGAATACCGATCTTCCCTTTTTATAAGCATCGGGGGGGGGCACTTCAAAAGACAAAATGATGTGCTTACCAGAGATTGCCAGTCGAATCATTATAAATATCGTAAGAGATCAGTTTTATGACAAGGAGTCGGAAAATCCATTGGGTAAGAATTTGACAACTCTCAGAACGCAAAATTCAAACTGATGGAATAAGTATATTGGACATTGTTGTTGTTGTAGGAAGACCCGCCTTTATTATTGGATACAGTGGAGGATCCACCCGTTTCCAGCCCCGAGCTATAGGTCAAGGAGTTCACCAGACTGACCCAATCCCGGATATTCCAAACAAGATTTGCAATACTGGTCAATAAATTGGAGGGAAGTTGACTCGTTGACTGGCTCTGACCTGATGCCGTCGTGTTGGATAGGTTAAGGTAATTCTGGGTCGCATATCCTCCAGTGATGGAAAATTGCAGGTTGGACTGCAGTTGTTGGGTGATTCCCATATTCACCCCCCTGCTGACGATGTATTGCCCAGCGACAGAATTCGCAAACCCCTCGGTCTGGCTTAATCCAAGGACGAACATGGTTTTCTCACGAGGATTCCAATTGAGGGAAAGATTGAACTCGGGAACCACGTCCGAAGCCTGCATTCCCGTGGCCAATCTGATGGAGATCTTCGACGTCGGTGTATATCCAACCCCGGCTGTCCAAGAGGGAAGAAGACCTGTATACGCGGAACTGGAATTGGTCACATTGTCCGATAAGTAGCGCACCCCGAGCCCAAGATCGACCACCAGTTTATCCGTAAAATCATACTTCACAGTGTTCAACTCCTGAGCGTAAGTCTGCTTCTGTGCGGTGTTCGATTGCAGAGGAGGCCCACCGGCCGTAACCGTACCCTGCTGAAGATTCTGCAAACTTTGTCCTAATGATAACGTATACCTGAAATGGGTCTTGGGTGAGTAGTCAAACCCTGCCGCCAAGGCCGCGAACATGGAGCTTGTACTATTGTTGGGAGTGGCCGAGGAACCCGTGGCATTGGCAAAACTATAACCCGCGGTGGCATCAAGATTCCAAGATTCGGAAAGGTTATATTTAAAATCCGTCCCAAGGGAGGTGGTCGTCTGAATATTGTAGGAACCTGAGGTCGAGTCGTAGCCGTTGCCAGCCGATCCATTCACTGTGAAGGAAAAGCTATACCGATCCATTTCCAGAATCGCACGGAGAAAGGCAGTCAGTGAAAACGGATTGCGGGAGGAACCGCTACCAGCCCCTGTGTAGTTGGGATTTGCATAATATTTGAACCCTCCTGAGTAACCGGATGAGATTGTCCAGGCACCATGATCCCGATCGTAGAGAAAGGCTATTGTCGGAGCGGCGAAGGCACTGCTCTGAGGGCCCGAGGAGGAATTTGTTCCAGTCTGGACCCCGTAGTTCGCAACCTGCCATCCCACCGTCATGGCCGGCTTCACACTGAAAGCAGGGGGGGCATTGAGTGACGTCAGGGAGGCGTCAACTTCGCGCTTTACTTGGTCCGGAGTCTGGAGTGAACCAACCACGGAGCCCAGACTGCTACCCGGGGAGAGGATTCCACCAAGAGGAATCTGATCCACCTGCTCACCGACCCACTGCTGGCGAAACTCGCTCTGCTGAACGGTCGGCATGGTCTGCCCGTAAAGTCCGACAGGGAGCATCAGACATAAGGCAAAAATGCTCAATGGTGGACTCAGCATCTTCAGCCTCGCAACCATCAAAAAATATCGGTGCGGGTCCATGCCGTTTTTAAATCTGACCGGTGGATCGCAGGTATTTAATGAGGAAATCCAGCGCATCATTCCAGTTTCCGTCGCGCATTTCAATCATCGCATAAAGTCTGTAGGCTTCCCCTCTCTTTTCACCGTCCCATCTCAGGGATTCCGAGAGAAGTCGCCGGGCCGCCACGTTGTTGCCCCGCTTCATATAGTATCTCGCCGCCTCGAGGGAATTATCGGGAACATCATTATCGGCGGCCTTCATGACAGGTACAGCCGTGGCCTCGGTCATCGGGATCCCGAAGGTCTGCGTCACAAGCTCGCAGGCCTCCTTGGCTTGCCCCGATGAGGCCATTATCGAGGTGCGTGCGACAATGGCCACGCGGGAATATTCGGGATGCTTGTTTAAAAAATCCAAGATTTCCGCCCTATCGGCGCCATGTCCCAACCAGAGTTCAAAAACCTGTCCTTGTTCCTTGGGGGAAACCCGGCTCATGAATGCCTGATCATTTAAAGCCTGGGCGATGTTAACGGCTTGGCAATCTCGTTGAGCAAACCACATCATCCGAAGTTTGGGATTCGCATCGGCGACCAGTGCGTAGAGCCGCTGATAGATGTAAGGATATCCAACAGCTTCCGAAATCATCCTCTCATACAGTTCTGTTTGACGGGGATACGGGCATGTGGGTAGGGAGTCCAGATAGAGTTGTCTGCGAAGGGCTTCTTTCCAAGACGCCGCCGCCAGTTCCTGATCAAACGGTCGCAAGACTTTGCCCTGTTCAAAAACCATCCAGGCATCATTTGGAGTGAGTCGCCTTTGCACATTAAAACAAGCCATGGCAGAGGCGACATCCTTCCCCGGATACAGATACAAAAGCGCAAGTTGGTAGTAGAGGTTTGTATCAAGGGGATGAGTCAAGAGGGCCTTCCGACATGCATCAAGGGCCTTGGCATGGGACTCCAGGGCTCCTCTCGAATCAGCCTCAGCCGCATCGGGATCGTTTTTTTTCATGCTCTCCAGATAAAGCCCTAGAACCTCGTTTCTTTGGGCCTTGGGAGCTTTGGAAAACATGCTGGGACCATTCAACCACTGGGACCAGATTAGAAGGAATCCTAACAGGGCGATCCCCACGCCACCTGTCGCAAGAATGATCCTCTGGATCCGAAGCGACTTCACTCTGGGTTCCAACTCCCCGGCGCCCGTGGAAAATCCGATACATCCAAGAATGAGCACCCACCACCCGAGTTCGGGCTTGTGAAGCGGCACATCAACAAAACCATGCAGGAGTTCTGCAAAAAAGGCGGCGATCAGAGCCCATCGGACAGGCCACTCCCTGCCGGAATGCTCAATCATCTCAGGGATGCGCCTGATCAAGAGCACGATCAAGGCAAACACCAGGAAAAGTGTCGGGATACCAGCTTCAGAACAAAGAGTCAGCCAGTCACTCTCTGCATGCAACGCCCAGGACTCACCCCTGAGGCTTTTATCAGCATAGAGTGGATAGACAATTGAAAACGTTCCAAATCCAGTTCCCGTCACCGGGAAATCCCCGATGATGTCCAGCGTGTCCATTGCAATCCCTAAACGAGGATCAGACAATTTGACGCTCTTGTTAGAACCCGATGCAGCCACCATCGATCCAGGCACTGGCGCAACGAGTTTGATGCCAATGCGCTCAAGAATAGCGCTTTGAGAGCCAAGAAAGAAAAAAAGGAGGATGAGACTAAGAGCGACGAAATTCACGAGGAATCGGCGTGACCGATACCGGCCAAGACCAATCACCCAAATCAGGACACCTGCGATCAAAAAAATAAGACCAGCCCTTGAAATTGAATAAAACAAGAGTGAAGAGCACATCAGAACCAGGCTGCCACACGCCAGAACAGCAGGCATGATCCGCACCCCCCTGCCCCCCCTCAGAATGAGCCCAAGAGAGACAATTGCCCCGGTGATCAGAAACCCGGCCGTGTGGTTTCTGTTGGGAAAAAACCCGAACGCCGGCTGGATTGACGGATCCTTGTAAAAAAGTGGGTTTTGCCAACCTGTCTTCCAGGCGAATGCAGCCAAAGCCGCATAGAGAGAACTCAACAAACAGAGAAATAGGGCGATATTCTGGAGTTTATGAGGCGACACGGGAGAGCCCAATCCATGAAGTCCAATTAGGACTGTAGCGACCAGAAGAAGGCCCCAGTAAAAGCTAACCATCGGATCTGGAGAAATAGAGGTCGGCAATGGAATGCCCGGGATGCCTTCAAACAAATATTTCCAGAGGTGGACATTCAAATGTTTCCACCCACCGGCAATCTCCAAACATTTATCCGGGCTTAGGGAAAGGGAGGATGCAACAACCAATAAAGCAGCTAAAACCCAGATCCCCCAAGAGACGAATCGCGTCGTTGGAAAGACAACTAGAACAACCCCGGAGATTGCTAGGAAAATCCCCATCCCTCCCAATGAAGGCCCGCCAGCCATGAGAATTGCTGTGAAAATTGCCCCGATGAGAAGGTAGCGACCTAAGTAACTTGGTATCATGATGTTGAATTGCTCAACATCACTCCCCATTTTTTTCAAACCTGAGGATTTTTTGAAAATTTTCATCAAAAGTGCATAATATGATGATGGAATGCATTCCCTAGGGCAAGTTTAAGTGATTGTTCATCCATGGAATCAACCTACTAGGATGTCTTTTACGGCCCCTGAATGAAACTGTAAGAATCAATTTTCCTCCTTTGTTTCTTTTGTGGGGAAAATAGGTATTAATTGAGAAGCGATCCCTAAAAAGGGGTCGCTTTTAAAAAATGGAAAATGTTTTCACATCCTGCATGACTGGATCAAGTCAGATACTCTTCTCACTTTAATAATGGCTTGCCCTCACGCTTGCCATTATTCCTCACGCAGTGGCGGTTCCCGCAAAGCCTACTGCAACACCTATCGTTGCTCCTTCCTCCACCCCAAAGCCAACGGCGGATCCTACGCCGACACCCTCACTGGCTCCTACGGCTACTCCATACCAGACACCATCAACAACCCCAACACCGACTTCAGCAGCATCTCTTGGAGCTCCATTTAGTACCGGGGCATAGTACTAAGATTCCTGCCACTCTTCATGAGTGGATCCTCTTAAAAGCCCCTAGGTGTAAAAACTATCTGCTTCTTCATTTTTTTAGTTAAGTTTTTTTGATTTGATATTGAAATTATCAGCATAAGCAGTGATGCATTCTCTGTAAAAATCCTTTTTTTAATAAATAATATTATGTAATATAATTGCCCTATTAGAAAACCCTCATATCAGTCCACGCTAATCCCTCCAGCAAATTGCCAGAGAAGACTTACTAAAAATAACAACATTGATTCGACTGCATCATGAGGCCCTTTTTACCGCCTAAGACCAAAGGGGTAGACCTCACACAGAAAAATCATCCAACTCATCTCAAGTTATATAAGCTAAAATAGAAGCATTACCTTCCTTTTCCAAAAAGGACTGTGTGGATGGTTTTGAGTAGTACCTCGGCATCAAGTCTGAACGAATAGTTCTCGATGTAATAGAGATCATACGAGAGTTTTTGCATGGCATCCTCCAAAGAACTTCCATAAGGGTAATTAATCTGAGCCCATCCGGAAATGCCGGGTAGCACAAGGTGCCTGTAATGATAAAAGGGAATCTGATTCTCATAGTCAGAGACCAAGCGAACCCACTCGGCACGGGGACCTATCATGCTCATGTCTCCTTTCAGGACATTCCATAGTTGGGGAAGCTCATCCAGCCTCGTTTTACGAAGGAGAGAACCACACCGAGTCACTCTGGAGTCTCCAACCCTTGTGTAACCGTCGCCCTTGTCACTTCCAATCGACATCGTACGAAATTTATACAACTTGAAGGGATTCATTCTCAACCCAACTCTTTCTTGGCAATAAAAAACAGGGAATCCATCAGTGACAACAATGGCAACCGCGATCAGAATCATCACTGGTAAAGCGAGGACAAGGAGGATTGTTGCGAAAAGCAAATCGAGCAATCGCTTCAATGAAGAATAAACCGAGTGCTGCAGAAGCTGAAACTCCGCATCAAGAGGCCACGTGGATCCAATGATTTGGAGCGGGAGTCTTTTCCAGTAATTTGCGTAAAATGACTTGATCGAATAGACAGGGATCCTGAAAAATCTCATTCTCCCGAGTCTGTACAAAAGATCAGGGGCCAACGATTGAACTTCGGCGACAAGTATGACCGCTTCATATTCCCCAATATTCATTTTGTCACCATGAGCTAAGAATTGTAAGGCATCCTCTAACAATATAGGCGAGCCCTCTCCATCGATATGCCCGCCAACAAGGGAGGGATTCGCTGCCAAATACCGCAATTTATGACTGTTAGCTCCCTGGGTGTATTCTCTGTAAAAAGCAGGGCCTTGGACTTGATCGATAATCACAAGAAAGGTCTTCGACTTGTCAGACGTATGCTTGGCAAACCAAACAAATCTTCTGCTTATCAAGGAGAGAAAGCAGAAGACGACCATAGCAATTGAAAAGATGGCTCTGCTCGAAGTCTCATGGGGCCCAAAGGAAGCCACCACGTAAAGAAAAAAGGCAGCCAAGGGATAGGCAAAGAGACAGGCTATGATATGTTCACTCGCATACCGCAGGGACGAAAAATTGGTTCTGTAATGATAACCACCGACAAGGCTGAGAATTATAATCAGCACCGAAATCGGTATCAAAACGGCCTGAAATGTAACAAAATTATAGAAACCCGTGATTCCTGAAACTGAAAAATATCCAAAACTCCAGAGGACAATGTCAAAGATCAGAACAGAGAAACCCTGAAGCCAGTGCTTTTTGGTATAAATATTTCCCCGGAAATTTGATGGAGTCGCTGTCTTAGGTTGATTCGTCATGGATGAAACCTCAGGTATTCCGAATGGTATCATCTAGATGACTTTTGGTCATCTGCAGATTGCATCAATGATGAAAATCAATTGAGCTTAGTGACCTGCCACCCAGGATAGAAAACCAACTTCTTGTAGGGCCTGACCCATTTAGTTAATTGAAAAGGATGTGGGTTCTCTCTCTCCCCTGGTGGGAATACATCGTCCGCGGTGCGGTTGTGTATGTTTTCCTGATCCTTATTCTTAGACTGACGGGTAAGCGGCAGATCGGGCAAATGAGTCCCTTCGATCTTGTTCTCCTGCTGGTACTCAGCAACGCGGTGCAGAACTCGATGAACGGAGGAGATAACTCGATCACCGCCGGGATGATCCTTGCGCTTACGCTGGTGACACTCAACTGGTTCACTGGATTTTTAACGTATAAAAGCAAAATCGCGGAACGCTTGATCGAGGGGTCCCCTCAACTTCTTCTCCATAATGGTAAAATCCATGAGAAAGCCCTCGCCGATGCCCAACTCACGCGCGAGGAACTGATGTCATCTCTTCGTGCAGAAGGTTATACGGATGTCTCAAGCGTTCGTGCAGCGATCCTGGAAAACGATGGCTCCGTCAGCGTGATTCCCTATCATCTTGCTTCGTGAAAATTCAAGCAACCCCCACTCTCCTGCATCTCTTAAAAAGGGAGTGGGTTCTGGTGGCAAGCTATCTTACGACAGTCGCCTTTCTACTCAATCCTACGTGGTTGGAAAAAGATCCCGGACCGATCCCGGGGATCGCTCTCTTTGCATGGCTCTTCGTGATCATGTTGCTGGCCTCGTTCTCCGTTGTGCGCCATGCCGACCACCTTGCCGAAAAACTTAAGGAACCGCTTGGAACACTGATCCTGACGCTTGCGGTAACCAGTATCGAGGTCATGATGATATCCGCCTTGATGCTCAACGGTGACAATCCGACGCTTGCACGGGACACCATGTTCTCCGTCGTAATGGTGGTGCTTGGCGGACTACTTGGGGTGGCGCTCCTCATCGGTGGTATCCGCTTCGGGGAGCAAAACTTCAACCTTAAAGGGGTGAATTCTTTTTTGGGGCTTATCCTTCCACTCTCCCTTTTTTCACTGGTTCTCCCGAACTTCACCAAGACAGGAGGGTATGGTATGTTCTCCCCACTGCATGCCGTCAGTTTGCTTCTTCTCTCCCTGATCATCTACGGGGTTTTCCTGGCGGTGCAGACCAGCGTCCATCGTGAGTTTTTCTACGAAGCAGGATGGAGCCCCTCGGATGACGACCCGGAGGAAAAGAAAGGATCAGTGGGTCTTGAATCCCTGTTGCTGATCCTGCATTTGGTCCCGGTAGTGCTCCTCTCGAAGCAACTTGCCCATCTGCTCGACTTTCGGGTCGCCAAGAGCGGACTCCCCGTCGATTTGGTCGGGTTGGTTGTCGCGGTCCTGATTCTGGCCCCCGAGGGCCTGGCAGCCATTCAGTCTGCGTCGCGCAATCAGATGCAACGCTCAGTCAATGTCCTGCTCGGTTCGGTCCTTGCAACCATCAGCCTGACTGTTCCAGCTGCACTTGCCATCAGCCTGATCTACGGCAAACCTCTCCTCCTTGGACTCTCCCCCAACTACACAACGCTTCTGGCCGTCACTCTTGGGAGTTGCATTGTGACCTTCGGTCAGGGACAGACCAACATCCTTCAGGGGTTTGTCCATTTGCTGCTCTTTGCAGCCTACATTGTGCTGATGTTCGACTAGGGGCAGAATCCGAGCCGACTCGAGGCACGATCAACCATCGTTTGCAACCTCCCTGCGCACCGAGGCAGAAACCCAATCTGATTCAGGGAGGATGAACTTGCGTATAGTGACTTCGATCCAACGGAGCGAGAACTCAGGAATCAATCGATCGGCCAACTCATCTGCCAGGGTCTCGATGAGTTTTCGGGGATGATCGGCGGCAATGTTGGCCACCCTGAGACTCACCGCGTGATAATCGACTGTCTGCGCAAGATCGTCATGGAGCGCCAAGGGTTGGGTCATTGCAGCAAAAGACAGGTCAACATGAAGGATCTGGGCGGTCTCCCGCTCGGCATCGGGAACTCCCACATGGGCATTGACCTTCAGCCCCTTGATGCCAATCACGCGCTCAATCTTCATAAAATAAACTTTATATCACGAATCACCTTCGGGCCGAATGTCTCACGAAGTTTACGGATGATCTCCGGCTTCCAGACGCGATCCAGCTCATACCGGACACTCGGTTGGATGACCTTGATCATGAGCGTGCCGGCAACAAGGCGTTCAGGTTGGGAATGTTTGGCGATGAAGTCTCCAACGATCTCAAGCCAGGCCGAACGGATATCCTGTTCCTTGATCCGTGTCTCAAGTCCTAGCTTAGGAAGAAGCTTTTCCATTACTTCACCAATGGAAGCGCTCTGGTCTGCACGGGCTTCCCCGGGAAGCCCTCTCCACTCCTGAAGCACCCTTTTTCGGATCCTTTTTTGGAAGGCCGGGGTCATACAAGTAAAGAACTACCCCTTCAGGAAAACCGAATAATAATCATTCACCGGGGAGTTTCCGGAAGGGGAACTCCCCAGAAGTAATCACGCGTCGCTACCGATCGCCTCGACAGGGCATCCTTCCATGGCTTCCTTGCAGAGAGCCTCCTCCTCGGGAGTCTCCGGCTGCTTGTAGACATAGGAGTGGCCTCCATCTTCGTTGCGGGTAAAATTCGCGGGAGCCGTCTCGCGGCAGAGATCGCAATCGATGCACTGGTCATCACAGTAGTAGGCACCGGCCACATTCTCGGGATATTTGTTGGATACATCAGCCATAGTGGACGAAATGGTAAAAGCGCCCTTTTCGAATGCAACGGTTTTTTTCACCAAGTTGCCAAAATTCTTAATTTGTTCACAATCTACTCCATGAACGGACCAGATTCCTCACTCTCCCCGATCCTGCCCGCGGAGGGTCTCCATGTCGTGCACCTCTTTTACCGGATGGAGCAGGAGGCGTGGCAATATCTTGAGACCGGGGATCGCCGCAAACGCAGGGATCAACTCTCGAAATTGGTCCGCGAGATTCAGGCCCTGCCCGGAACGCAACTTCTCCCATTCAGCGTTGTGAGCCCCAAGGCGGACCTTGGATTCATGCTCCTCACACCCGATCTGCAGGTGGCCGACCGATGCTCCAAGATGCTGGGAGAGGGACTGGGGGCGGGCATGCTAACAGCCGTCTTTTCCTGGCTCTCAATGACCGAGAGGAGCGAATACACCACGTCCGAGGAGGAATACGCCGCCGAACTGAAGCAAGAGGGTCTGGAACCGGGAACTCAGGAATTCATAACTAAGATCACAGAATTTCAGGAGCGCATGGAAAAGTATATGCGGCGCCGCGTTCTTCCCGAGCTTCCGGAGGCTGGGGAGTGGCCGGTCTTCTGCTTCTACCCGATGTCCAAGCGGCGAATGCATCAACTGAACTGGTATGCCCTGCCCTTTGAGGATCGGAAGCGTCTCATGGGGGGGCATGCCAAAATCGGGCGCACTTATGCCGGGCGCGTCCTTCAGTTGATCACCGGGTCAACGGGACTTGATGACATGGAGTGGGGAGTAACTCTCTTTGCAAAGACGACCAGCGAAATCAAGGCCATCGTCTACGAGATGCGCTTCGACATCGTGAGTTCCCACTATGCGGAGTTTGGCGAGTTCTTCATCGGGATCAGGATGGGTTGTAACGATCTCTGCAATCGACTGAATCTGTGAGCGGGGAATCTTTTAAAGACGATCTTTCCAGGAAAGAAGATCTCCTACGGGAAATTTTTTCCAAACACGCCCCACTGCTGATCGCCTACTCGGGAGGGGTTGACAGCACCCTTCTTCTCGCCTTGGCCCACAAGACTGTGGGGCATCAAGTCACAGGAATCATCGCCGACTCCCCAAGCCTTCCCAGAGCCTCGCTTGCCGAGGCGATCAGGGTAGCCGCAATGATCGGGGTAGCCGTCGAGGTGGTTGCCACGACGGAACTGGAAGATCCCCGTTATACGGAAAACCCCATGAACCGCTGCTACTACTGCAAGGCGGAGCTCTTCACCCGGATGGATGAAGTGGCCAAAGAGCGGGGATTTGCCGCGATTGCCTATGGAGAGAACGCCGACGATCCCGCTCACCTGAGACCGGGATCCCTTGCCGCAAGCGAGTTCTCCGTGATCGCGCCGTTAAAAGAGGCCGGACTCACGAAGTCCGAAGTGCGCGAACTTTCTCGCAGACTTGGGCTGCCCACGGCGGATGCCCCCGCACAACCCTGCCTCAGCTCACGAATCCCTCACGGCACACAGGTCACGCGTGAAACCCTAAACTCTGTGGAACGAGCCGAGGAAATCGTCCGTTCCATGGGCTTCAAAGTCTTCCGGGTCCGTTATCTGCCGCCTGAGGGCACAGCACGACCAGGAGCAAAGGTTCAGGTATCTTCCGATGAGACGCCTCTCCTCGAAACACGAAAACAGAATCTTTTGGCCTTGCTGACACGGGAGGGATTTGAGCGGGTGGAATTCGATCCACTCCCCCTCCAGCGATAGAACGTTCCTAGGATCCCATTTCCGTCGAGACAACCCACAGGGTGTTTCCGAATTGCTCGGAGATTTTCTTTTTAATTTCTTGAAGGCAATCCAAGGAGAATCCCTGCTCCATGACGGCAACCATTGCGGAACCGGACCCAGTCATGAAAGCGGACTCCACACCGGACTGCTCACGAAGCCATTGCTTCAACAAGGGAAGTAAGATGTATTTTTTAAAGACCGGAATTTCCAGATCATTGATGATTTCGTGGCTGCCAAGGGACTGCTTTTCTAACGGTTCGGAAAGTTTTTCAGATTGCTTCAATTCGGAATACTTTCCGTAGGCCCAAACCGTGGGAATCGGAAAGGGTGGTTTGACCAGCAAAAGATGACGACGAGGTAGTTCGGAAGCGGGTTCCAAGATCTCTCCCCTCCCCCGGCACCATGAGGGTCCATCAGCCAAAAAGAAGGGAATATCAGACCCGAGGCGGGAGCCGATCCGGTGAAGCTCCTCGTTTACCAAGGGCCTATCAAAGAGATCATTGAGTCCTTTAAGAACGGCTGCCGCATCACTGCTTCCACCACCAAGTCCGGCTCCGTGAGGAATCCGTTTGAGCAGGCTGATTGCAACGCCATCATCCAACCCCACCTCCTCCAGGAATGCCACGGCTGCCTTCACGCAGAGATTCTCGGATCCAGTCGGGATTCCGGGATCGTTACAGGTGAGTGTTATCTCCTTACCGCGCCCGTGAGCAATCTCGATCTCATCGGCAAGCATAATGGGCGCCATGAGGGTCTCCAGTTCATGGAAACCGTCGGGACGTTTCCCGAGGATGCGGAGAGAAAGGTTGATCTTGGCCGGTGCGGCGAGTGTGATGGAATGATGACCACTGCTCATCCTCTCATCGTGTGAAACTCCCCTCCCGACCCCAAGACAAAATCATCATCGCGCTGGATGTTCCCGATACGGACGGGGCCATGCGACTCCTTGATACACTGGAGGAAGCGCCGGCCCTCTGCAAAATCGGGCTCGAGCTTTTTACTGCCGAAGGTCCCTCTGTCGTGAAGGCGATCAGGAGCAGGGGAAGTCAGGTTTTTTTGGATCTGAAGTTTCATGACATCCCTAACACGGTTGCACATGCAGTCCACTCCGCCGCCAAACTGGGAGTAGCCATGACAACCCTGCATGCATCAGGTGGAGCCGAAATGATGGAAGCGGCGGCAAAAGCTGCCGAGGATGCGAAAGGCAACGATCTGCTCCTTCTCGCCGTCACGGTGCTGACCAGCATGGATGCGGCACAGCTTGCATCCACTGGCATTGGTGTTGCTCCGGAAGCGCAGGTTCTTAGACTTGCAGGTCTTGCCAGGGAGTCCGGAATCGGTGGCGTCGTCTGCAGTCCCAAGGAAGTCGCATCGGTTCGTGATTCTTTAGGATCAGAATTTCGGATTGTCACTCCCGGAGTCCGACCTGTCTGGGCCTCGACAGGGGATCAAAAAAGGGTCATGACTCCCGGGGATGCCATCCGGGCTGGCGCCGACTGGCTCGTGATCGGAAGACCGATCACGGCGGCGGATCTTCCGAAGGAGGCCTACGCGCGGGTGATTGAAGAGATTACTTAACTCTTTAAGAGCCGAACCGGACGCCTCGGAAGAATGATCATCCCACTTCAAAAAAGTTTCTTTAGATTTTTTCCACTCCTCGTGATGGGGTCATTTCTAGGAATCAATTCCCATGCGAAGGGCGCGGATGCAAATCTCTGCCTCACACCCACCACAAGAGTGTCACAGATGATTGGAGCCAAGTCGGCCATTGCTCCCGCTACCCGTTCATCAAAGGAATCGGATGGAGTAAAGTCCTCCACTGCCAAAAAGGGACCGGACACTTCCAACTGGCCAGCGAAACCATGGCCACGCGGCATGGCCTGGGTTCCTCCGGGGGAATTCACGATGGGGGGCATTGGATCGGAAGCCCGCAAGGATGAGTTCCCGTTGCATCGCGTGAAACTCAATGGCTTCTGGATGGACACAATCGTCGTCACGAACGCGGAATTCAGAAATTTTGTGAAGGCAACCGGATACCTTACAACCGCCGAGAAAAAACCGGATTGGGATGAGATTAAAAAGACCCTACCATCCGGAACACCGAAACCCTCGGATGACGTGCTTGTTGCAGGTTCCTTGGTCTTTGTGCCGACAGAAGGCCCTGTTCCTCTGAGCGATCCCTCCCTCTGGTGGAAATGGACTCCCGGAGCCAATTGGCGGCATCCCTTTGGACCGAACAGCCACTTGGATCACAAGGATGACGATTATCCCGTGGTTCATGTGTCATGGGATGATGCGGTGGCCTACTGCAGATGGGCCGGCAAGCGCCTTCCCTCGGAGGCGGAGTGGGAATACGCATGCCTCGGCGGTGGACCACCACGACACTATCTCTGGGGAGATCAACCACCCTCGGAGACCTTCCATCCCGCAAACCTCTGGCAGGGTGGATTCCCTTACGAGAAAAAGTCTCTCGACGGCTATCTCTACACAGCTCCGGCCGAATCGTTTGAGCCCAATGGTTACGGACTCTACAATATGATCGGCAATGTCTGGCAGTGGTGCTCGGACTGGTATCGGGATGACTATTATGCCACTTACTCATCGCAATCCGAACCTGCCTTCAATCCAACCGGGCCAAAAGACAGTCACGATCCGGAGGATCCGGACACTCCGAAACGGGTCAATAGGGGTGGCTCGTTCCTCTGCAATTCAGGCTACTGCGCAAGCTACCGTCCTGCCGCACGCATGAAAACCTCTCCCGATACGGGACTGCTGAATGTCGGGTTCCGTGCCGTGATTTCGGATGATGACTGGAGAAAACTCTTGCTCAGGAATCAGTAGGACCATCAGGCACTCATCTCCAACATAAAGTTGGGGATTTTTAGGGATCCATCTCGATCTTCTCAGCCCAACTTTGAGCAAAATCCCAAAGATCAAGAAATCCCGAACTATAAAAATAGTCGCTTAGGATCGGGTGCTTTTGAATTTCACGAAAATACCAACTGAAGCATTCCGCCTCTCCCTGTGTGAGGAACTTCGAGACGGTCACTGCAAAGGCGACCTTCTGCAAGAGTCCGAAGAGGTGGTCCAGATCCTTTCTGAGAGAAAGCTCCGCGGCACTCGGCGGATCCCCAATAGTTCTTAGAAGCACCTCGATCGATGCATGTGGAACCCGACCCGCGAAAAGGTCAGAGGCCCTCAGCATCGAGGGGTTGGTTTTTAATTCGTGCTGCAAGTGAAGGAGCAATTCAGACTTCTTCGGAATCCGTGCAGAGATCACGGGGTTCAGGAGTCTCCAAACAGCACCGACAACGCCTGCTAGAACGGCCAGTGAACTGAGGAGAACCAGGCCATCAACCCAGCGGTTTTGTAGATAGGAGGTCATCAGGGAATAGAACTGTTATTCCCCGATAATCTTGATGAGGACCCTCTTGGGGCGGAGACCATCAAACTCCCCGTAAAAGACCTGCTCCCATGGTCCCAAGTCAAGGCGCCCCGAAGTCACCGCAATAACGACCTCGCGTCCCATAATGGAGCGCTTGAGATGAGCGTCGGCGTTGTCCTCGGCTCCATTGTGGGCATATCGGGAATATGGTTTTTCAGGGGCAATTCCCTCCAACCATTTTTCCAGGTCGGCGTGAAGGCCGGACTCGTCATCGTTGATAAAGACACTGGCCGTGATGTGCATCGCATTCACAAGACAAAGCCCTTCGCGAATGCCACTCTGATGAAGTGCCTCGGCAACCTGCGGCGTAATGTTCAGGAAGGCCCGTCGTGAGGGAGTCTCAAAGCAAAGCTCCTGTCGGTGGGATTTCACGGTCGATGCAAGGCGTGATAAAAACCACCAACTTCACTCATGGATTGGCAGGAAGGGCGGGCAACCAATTCAACCACTCTTTTTTAGGCCCGTTGTAGAGGGGGAAAAAATGGCCCGACTTAATCAATCCACCCTCTTCGTCACCAGGGGGCGTTGCAAACTCAATTCCCCCTAGTCCCTTGCCTTCCAGAGCGGAAGCCTGGACGTTAAGGTTGATGAGTCCACCGGAGATCTTAACCCCGCTAATGTTCCAGAACCGGGTATTCTCTCTGAGTAAGGAGGCGTAATCCTTTCCGATCGACGCTGTCAGAATCACATTGTCGCCCGCCTTGTCCAGGGTCTTGCGTGTGATGATTCCGACCTTCATGCCACGATAAAGGATCTGCGTGCCCGGGGTTATCTTTGTGGAGGGAGACGTCAGTTTGATTTCAAGGCTGCCGACCGAATCCGCACTTAGAAACACATCATCCTGATTCGATCCGCGGAACTTTTTCTCAAGTCCGTCGCCCGATCCCGGGACGCAGTCGATGTAGATTCCACTCACGATCGTCTCCAATCCACTGACTTTCTGCAGTTCGATTTCGGGCCTGACTATTGAAAAGACAGACCCCCTGCGGCGGAGGTAATCATATCCGGCACGCAATCTCGCGGTGACAATGACCTTCCCCTCTCTTGGCACGACTTTTTCGACCAAGCCCACGGGTAGTCCCAAATAGCGAATCTGCGTCAGCCCCTCGCTAAGTCCTTGGCCGTTTTTGAATTCCAAAGTGACCGGATCCGATACTGCCTTGGCAGCTTCCTCACTTAGGAAGATGGTGAATGTATTTCCAGTTGCAGCAGGTTCACCCTGAGGACCGAAGTAATCAAAAGCGATTCCTCCGATTAGGAAGGTCTTCAGAGAGGCCACATCAAGTTCGAACACACCCGATCCGATACGCAGTGACCATGGAGTCAACTCCCAGAAGCGGGCGTTGGATCGAACGAGATTCTGATAATGCTTCGTAAAGCCGATCTCTACATATGGCTCGCCATTCTGATCGACCCCCCTGTTTCTAACAGACCCCACGGTCAGGCCGCGAAAAGAGACCTCGGATCCCGCTTCCACAATAGGAATGGAGGATGCCTTGAGCCTGATAACGAGCGTATCAGCCTCCAGGGGGTCGATCGGGATCTCGTTACTTCCAACGAAATAGTAGGAAGGACTCCCATATCCCTTCTTGGCCTGAAGGGAATTCCCGTCGATAAGGGACTGGATTCCGGAGGGCTTTGTGAGGTTGAAAACCGGTTGATCGATCCAAAAGAGCGTCCCCTGACGAGCCAGATCCTCCGCATATTTCTTGAGACGAACTCGTACGATCACCTTGTCGAGGCTCTTGTCGAGCTCGGCACCCGTGACCATGCCAGCAACGACGCCGCGGTAGTAGAGTAATGTCTTCTCGGGTTTCATTCCCGGTGCAGATGTGAACTCGACGTAAACCGTTGGTCCCTCATCCCTCCAGTTTTTGAAGAACATGGCACCGGCGGCCAGCGCCGCCATGATCGGGAAAAGCCAGACCCAGGAGATTTGGAACCCACGACGCGGAGCGATGACGCCATGGTCGTTAGGCGGGGATGGGACTGCCGAAGTGATAATGCTCATAGTCACGTGGCTGAAGTCTCCCAGATCAGACGCGGCTTGTAAATTTCCGCGGCAAGGAGGCAACTGATCATCACAACACAGAAAAAGATGGCTCCGGGCTCCGCGGTGACGGCGGCGAGAGACCCGAGTTGCCCCACCGCCGCCAAGACGGAAAGGAGAAAGATATCGATCATCGACCAACTCCCGACCTTGTGAACAATGTGGTGGAGAGCGTTTCTTCTTTCCCTAAGCCTTGGCGTGCCATGTAGAAACAGGATCCAGCCCAAGGTTGCGATTTTGAGAAAAGGAACGACAAAACTTGCGAGGAAGACAACCCCAGCGATCAGCGGCAGGCCGGAATCATACAACTCATGGACTCCTCCCAAGACCGTGAGCGGTTCCGTCTTTCCAACGATTGTCATGGTCATGACCGGCATCATGTTGGAGGGGACGTAGAGCAGGGCCGCCGTCACCACCAGAGCGCGGGCGAGTTCGATACGGAGTTTATCGTTGATCTTCAAGGATCCACCCCCATGGATATTAACCGCTCTGTTACTAATCGATGATTGAATGTCTGTTGCACGAAAAGCGAAAGGATCGCCAGAGCAAGAACCCATTGCGCCCCAAACTCCCACTGTACCCCTCCGAGCATTCTGAGCTTCACAACGGAAACCACCGTGGCGATCGAGTAAACGGGGACGAGATTCCATGACTCCATCAGTTCGCTCATTCGGAGCAGGTTGATAAGCCGTGGCAACCGGATGTGGAGGCAACAAGCCGAAGAGACATAGGCCACCGAAGTCAGATACAGAAGGGGAGCAAGAACTCCCGCAAAAAAGACCAGTGCTGCAATAGGCCAGTATCCTTGGGTAATGAGTTCTATGACGCCGGTGATGATGTATCCGGCCTGATCCCTTCCACCAACCGAGAAAATCAGGACAGGACTGCTATTAGCTAGGACCAAGGCCAGGAGCCCGGCAACCGAAAGGGCCAGCGCGGGCTGAAGAGTTTTTCTTCCCGCGAACTGTAAAACCGTGGCGCCACACCGTATGCAACGCAGTTCCTCTCCGAGTGAAAGCTCACGCTCCCGGCAGAAAGCATCGCAGTTAGGGCAACGAATCCAATCTCCTTTAAGGACACCCAAGCGACTTGTAAGAGCAGTGCTCAAGCCTTACGGGAATCAAGCAGGGCCACCTTGCCAAGTCGGCGGAGGTGGCGGGGTTCCTGACTGTATTGCGAATTTAGAAATGTCTCCACAAGATCCCAGGCGACACATGGTCCGACGGTTCTTCCCCCCATGCAGAGAATATTCATGTGATCGTCCTCAACGCCCTGTTTTGCCGAGAAATGATCGTGGATCAGGCAGGCACGGACTCCCTCGATTTTATTCGCGCAAACGGAGGCCCCTACCCCGCTTCCGCAGATGGCGATGCCACGCTCCACCTCACCGGCCACGACGGCGCGGGCAAGCGGAGTGACGTAGTCGGGATAGTCGTCGGCAGGATTCAACTCATGCGCCCCGAAGTCGATTACCTCGTGACCGGCAGCCTTGAGTTGCGCCACCAACTCTTCCTTGAGTTCAAACCCGCCATGATCGGTTGCAAGTCCTAAGCGCATGTTAGGATTCTATTTCCTATTGCTGCCAAGGCAAGGGGGAAGCGTTGAAATCAGATGGGGATAAGGCGTGGTGCAGGAACGGTCGGTTCCTCTCCCCGGATGTATTTTGGAGTCCACCAGATGAAGGCGTAACGCATGGCAAAGAGGCCCACCAAAATACCGATAAGCCGATCCCGGATCACGGTGAATCCGGTGGTGGCGTGGGGGTCTTGGGCGACGAGCATGACAAAGGCAAGGCCCATCTGGATGCCGATGTAAGAATATTTCACCCGCCCCATGCAGATCCAAGCACTGATCCCGGTTCCGGCCGCCATGATGAGCAAGACCCCGGTAAGATTGTCCATGTGGGGAATCAGGAACATCGCGAGAAACCCCATCAGTCCTCCAATCGATGCGCCGATGATGCGCAGCCTCTGCTTGAAAATCTGAGAATCAACATTGTTCATGGCCGAAACCGCACAGGTGATCATGCAGGTATGAATGCCGCTCCAATCGGTCATGCTGGCAAACATATAACAGGCCATGGTGGCGATCGTTGCTCTGGTGGCAAATTCCTCATCGCTAAAATCTTTTTTCTCGGTAATGGCAGGCTCCTCGGACTTCTGTCTTAATGGCACTCCATGACCGGAGCCTGAAGGATCAAGGCATGTTTCGGCCTCCAGCAGTTCCTTCATCGCCTGAGCAAGTTGCAGATTGCTGATGCCAAGCGCCTCTTGGCCTTCCGCATCATTTGTCCTTACAGAAACCCTAGAGTCACCCTGAAGGAGTCGCTTCCTGAGTTGACCTAGGTGCGAAGCAACGAGAAGCCAATCAATACGCGAAGAGGCATCGGGCGGTATGGAAAGATCCCCCTCCAAGGCAATCCGGTCGATTACGCCGACTGCAGAGATGATCCGCGTGCAATTCTCGCTTTGAAGCGGGGTTATTCCTCCGAATTTCTGGAGCATCTTGGCCTGGTCGTGCACAACGCCGACATTCACACCGAGAGTCAGCGGCGAGAGAGTTCCATCGGCCCTTCCAAGGCAATGAGACTCGGCATGGTCGAAGATCCTACGCACTTCTGCCCGCAGCAGGTCCAGAGCGCTGGGTGCTCCAAAAAAATACTCTACTAGGAAGGATCCCATGATGGTCAGTCCGATAGCGCACCAGACCCATCCCAACTGACTGATCAGGGTATTGGGATTAGGGTCCTGATCAAAGGCGAAACAGAAGACCGATGCGAAGCTGATCGGAAGCATGAAGACGATGCTCAACTTCGGGAGCCTGCTCATCAGGTAATAATTAATCCAGAACATGCCCCCCCAGAGAAGAATCCTGAGCCACGAGTTATTCCAGGAGAAGTAGGCAATCCCAAGAATCCAAAGCGAGGCAAGAATCAGGGCAACAAGCACAAGGAGGGCGACAAAACGGGTCATCATCTTGTTTCTCTGCAGGAAGATGAAGACCATGAACACGCCGAGGTCACCCATAGGATTGCGAAAGGTCAGCGCAATGATCCAGATAAGCAGACAAGCACAGACCATCCTCAAGGTCCCCCCAAAACGATCCGACAAGGGCTTGAGTTCCTCCAGGACCTGACGGAAAAACGCGGCGACATCCACGCCGCCAATCACGAAGCGAGCCATGGTCCCGATCCCTGAGGGAGTTCCCATTGGAATCAACGGCCGGTGTGAACGGTAGCAGCAGCCGTGGTACCCACACGGAGGATTTCCTGTGGAACATCTTCGGAAAATTTGATCCTGACGGGGAAGCGCTGTTCCAACTGAACCCAATCAAGTGCCTGCGGAATCACCGGAAGAATGCTTTTTTGCAAGGCTTGTGGAGTGGCTCCCCATCCGATACTCTCCACGGTCCCCTTGAAGAACTTTCCCGCGGCAGTCTTCAATTCAACCGTGGCAGGATCCCCCACCCTCATCCTCCGGATCTGCCCCTCGCGATAAGGCTCGCAGACCCACCAGGAGTTTATGTTAATCAGTGTGAAAACTTGCTGCCCCTCCGAAGCGAATGCTCCTCGGGAGATCGACATTTGCGAAATCAGTGCATCGAAAGGTGCCTTCACGGTGCAATACTTCAGATTCAATTCGGCCTGGGCAAGGTTGGCGGCGGCGGCGTCACGCTTGGCTTGGGCCTCCGCAATGCTAAGAACGGATGATTGCGCGGATAGCAACTGGGCCTGTGAGGCAGCCACTCCCGCCTGTGCTGACTGCATGGAGTTCTTGGAGTCCGTGACATCTTGGGCGCTTGCGTAATGCTTCGCAAGCAACGGGGCGATCCTATCGTAGCTGTCCTTGGCAGTCGCCAGTTTTGACTGGGCCTGCTGCAAGGAGGCCTCGGCCGATTTGACCTGGGCTTCCTGTGCGGCAATCTGGAGACCTGCATTGGTGAGAGCCCCCTCGGCCATGGCGAGGTTCGCTTTTGCAGACTGTACGGCTATTTCGTAGGGGGCGGTTTTGATCTGGTAAAGCAGATCTCCCTTGTGGACCAACTGGTTGTCTTTGATCGGAAGTTCATCAATCGGACCTGAAACCCGAGGGGCAATCCCGATCATGTCAGCCATTAGCACCCCGTTGTTGCATCGGGGATTCTGCGACTCCCAGACATAGGTAATCAATCCGGCGATGATCGCCAGAATCACAAATCCCCAACCGATAGCGGCCCCCAGCACCGCCTTTCGGGAATGCTGGGCCTTGGGGTTTTCGGCCAGTCCTGTGGGATTACTTTGCTCTTCGATCGTCATGGCGTTCAGTTGGTAAAAAAGATCAAATAGATCAATAAAGTGAAAAACACCCCCAGACAGGGGTACCCGATCGATCGGGGACGAATCCATCCGTCGATGCCGACCTTGATTAAGATGAAACGGGAAATCAGGGCGAGTACCCAACCGATCAGGATCGAGAGAAGCCAAGCGGGAAAGTAGGCCCCTCCGATCTCCTGAATGCAGGAACATCCTGGGAGGAAAACGATCGCAAGCACGGCGACGGAAGCAAAAAGAAGCCGTTTCATGTGCTGCACGTTAGGTATGGCGCGGAATCAGGAGCAAGGCAAAACGATGCTCGACAGCCACTTGGGAACGCATTTACTTGGCCTTCCGATGCACATTCCCCGCACCTGCCTTGCTTTGGCAACAACATTGTTGTGGCTAGCTTCTTTTCCGTGCGTCAAGGCCTCCAGCGCGAATCCCAAGGATTCTGTCTCCATCCCCGCTTCAAAAGAGAAGCAAACGCCTGTTCCCTCCTCAGAAGAGATGACCCGCCAGATGGAACTCATGGCGAAGTTGCATGATTATAGCTTCATCGACTCCAAGAAGAGCTACACCCTTCCCGAGTTGGTCGATCTGGCACAACGACACAATCCAGTAACACGAATATCTTGGGAAATGGCGGTGCAAGCAGCGGCTTCGACTGGCATGAGCGAGGCCCAGTTTTATCCTACCCTGACGGTGGAGAGCAGTTATGGGGGAGGCTACTGGAGCCAGGATCTGACTGGGGCAAAAAGCCAGTCGGGAATCATCGTGCCCGTGAACTTCAACGACAAGGCAAGTGGTGACTACAGCAATCTAAGCGCCGGCGTAAACCTCCGCTATACCCTCTTTGACTTTGGAAAACGCATTGCGAGCACCAAGGCAGCGAAACAAACACAGACGGCCGCCAACCTCTCCTTCAATGCCACTCATCAGCAGGTCACCTTCCAGGTTACCCAAGCCTACTACACTTTGGAGACCGACCGGAGACTCATCGAATCGGCTGAGATTTCTGAAAAATCCGCCAATGATATCTTGGACTCAACCCAAGCTAAGTACGATCAGGGCCTCCTGACGGAACCGACTTTACTTCAGGCCAAGCAGGCGACGGCCCAAGCGGCATTTGATCTGGTCAACGCTCGTTCCAACTGGGAGGTTGCTCGTCTCAACCTCATCCAGGTGATCGGTGCCGAACCGGAATGCGGCCTCAAAATTGCCCCTTACGATTTTTCACGTCTGGACAGCCGCCTTCAGGCGCCCCTTGATCAGTTTGTACAATCCGCCATGAAGCAAAAACCTGATCTCCTCTCGAAGGTCGCCAAAGCTCGGGCTGCCGAACAATCCCTTCGTGCAACCAAGGCCGGCACGTTGCCCCAGTTTTCAATCAAGGCAATTCAGAGTTATCAGAATTTCAATACTACGCTCAACGGTGCTGCCATCCACAATGTCGGCCTGAGTTTTCAAAACTATGGAGGATCTGTGAATGTTGAATGGCCCTTCTTCGATGGAGGACTCGATAGGAACAAGGTCAAGCAAGCGGCCTCATCCTGGCGGGAGGCGAATGAGGCCGTCCTTCTTGCCCGCGAGGAAGCCGTTGCAACGGTCTGGCGATCTTATACCACTGCCAAGGCATCGCTTCAGAGAAAGCAGTCCTCGGATGAACTCATGAAAGCCACTCAGGCCTCCTACGACTCACTCATGGCAAGCTTCAACCTCGGGCGGACTCAGATTCAGGATGTTCTGAACGCCCGAGCCTCACTGGCGCAGGCCATGGCTACTAAGGCTGAATGCGATCAGTCCATTGCCGCAAGTCTGGCAACCCTAGCCTACGCAAGCGGGCAGTTATAAGGAAAATTGCCAGCGGTCGGATGCGGCGTTAGACTTTAACTTAATGCAACGCCGCTGGATCCTACCTGCAACTCCTGATGCAGTCCCGACGAGGCGTCTTGCAGTGGAATTAGGGATTCCTGAAGTGGTGGCGATCCTCCTGAGCGCCAGGGGATTCTTAACCCCGGATGAAGCCACGCTCTTCCTTGATCCTCGACTGGCCAGCCTGCGACGACCCGAGGAGATTCCCGGCATCACCCAAGCGGTGACCCGCCTGATCGAAGCACTCCGATCCAAAGAACGGATCACCCTCTACGGAGACTACGATGTGGATGGTGTTTCCTCGGTGACAATTCTCTGCAGATACCTTCGGCTCGCCGGAGCCGATGTGGAGTGCTTTATTCCGGACCGCGCGACGGAGGGTTACGGCCTAAGCTTCCAAGGTATCGCTCGCTGCCTCCGGGAGAACATGCCGAGCCTTGTTGTGGCCATCGACTGCGGTACCAACTCCCGAAAAGAGGCAGAGCAACTCAGGAAGGAGGGCTGTGAACTCCTCGTCCTCGACCACCACGAACCCGAAGCTGAGACTGTGGGCCCGCTCTGTGCTGCCCTGGTCAATCCCAAGCTTGGACAAGACTTTCACTACCTCTGCAGTGCCGGCATTGTCTTCAAGCTCTGCCATGCGATGCAGAAGGCTCATCCGATCGATGCTGTTGACCTCCGCGACTTCCTCGACCTCGTGGCTGTCGGAACGGTTGCGGACATCGTTCCCCTCGTGGATGAAAACCGGATCTTCGTGAAGGCAGGACTGCGCCAACTTGCCCGCTCCCGATGGGCTGGCCTGCATGCCCTGCTCCATGTCTCCGGTGCAACTGCTCCCTACAACCCCTCGGATGTCGGTTTCAAGATCGGCCCTAGGATTAATGCCGCAGGGCGTCTCGGCAGCGCCACCGAAGCACTCCTTCTCCTCCTCACAGACGATGCCAACGAGGCAACGCGGATCGCCGCCCAGCTTGACCAGCAGAACCGCGAGCGTCAGGCCGTCGAGCGGGATGTCACTCTTCAAGCACAGGAATGGGTCGACATCAACTTTGATCCCGAACGACACGCAACCATCGTGGTCGGGAAAAAAGACTGGCATCAGGGTGTGGTCGGCATCGTCGCATCGAAGATTGCACGCCGTTGGCATCGTCCCACACTAATCGTTGGTTTTGATGATAAAGGAGCCGGCAAGGGAAGCGGCCGAAGTATCGAGGGCCTTCCACTGGTAGAGGCTCTCGGACGATGCTCGGAACTGCTTGATGCCTACGGCGGCCACGACATGGCTGCAGGACTGAGCCTCCAGGAATCGAATCTAGGTCAACTCCGGGAGCGTTTTGAATCGGTAACCCGGCAACTCATCAGCGCAGAGGATCTCATTCCCAGAATTCGCCTCGATGCAGAACTCGACCTGAGCCTCGTCGATGAGGATTGGCTTGATACACAGGATCAACTAGCTCCCTTTGGTACCTCGAACTCACAACCAATTCTCTTCTCCCGCGCGGTCACTCCCTCCGCTCAGCCGCGTGTCCTCAAGGAAAAGCACCTGCGTCTGGAACTCATAAGCTCAGGGTGCCGAAGGGATGCCATCTGGTTCAATGCATCACTCGACACACTTCCGCGTCCACCGTGGGATGTCGCTTACACCGTCAACAGGAATACTTGGCAGGGACGCGATGAAGCCCAGATACAGATCGTGGCCATCCGCACATCCATAGCCGACAACGCCTAGCCATGGCTTTTGAAAAAAAGTCCGAGGAAGCGACCGGGGCAAAGCGTCCCAAGAAACCCAAAAAAGAGAAAAAGCCGGCTGCCCTTCCCCCTTATGCCCCCACAATCCAGCTTGAAGAACTGGGGTGGATCCGACGACCGCAACTCACCGCCCTCGGCAAACTCGGGATCACGACACTCAGGGGACTACTCGAGCATTACCCAAGGCGCCACGAGGATCGGAAACGCTTTGATCATTTTCCCAACGTTCCCGACGAACGCTCTTTTTGCCTCAGCGGCACGGTAGGAAAGACGGTCTTCCGCCGCTTTGGACGGATGCGTAGCTTTGAGGCCGAGTTCGAGGAGACTCCGGGGTCAGCTTTCTCCGCCCGGATCACACTTCGGTGGTTTAATCTTTTTCATGTTCAGAAGAGCGTTGTGATAGGATCGCGGCTTGTCGTCCACGGGAAGGTCCGCCGCCGCGGGAAGCGTCTCTGCATGGAGCATCCGGAGTTCGAAGTGGTCACGGAAGAGGACCGCGAGAGCATCCATCTCGACCGGATCGTACCGGTTCATCCGGCCGGCGAGGGAATCAGCGTCCGCCTGATCCGGGGAATCATTCATCGCGCCTTGAGCGAGACCGACTGGAGTACTTGGATCGATCCGCTAAAACAGCAGGAGGCCGACTGGGGAACCGCCCTTCGGAATATTCACTTTCCCGAGTCCCTTGAGGCACTGGAACCTGCACGTCGCGAACTCGCCCTACGCGAACTCCTTGGGATCCAGACGCTCGTCACCATCCGCAGGAACGAGGCACGCAAACCTCGAGGGAAGGCAAAAACGTCCCGAGGTAATCTTCTCGCTCGCTTCCTGAAAGCACTCCCCTTCGGACTCACTAGCGCCCAGCAGAAAGCCGTTGCAACGATCCGGGAGGACATGGGCCGCGCCCACAGAATGCACCGCCTTCTCCAGGGCGATGTGGGGTCTGGAAAGACCATCGTGGCCGCGTCGGCTATGCTCACCACCGTCGAGTCCGGTCACCGAGCCATCCTCATGGCCCCGACCCAGATCCTCGCCGAGCAGCATTTCAGGAATTTCCAGCATTGGTTCGATCCACTTGGCATACCCGTGGGTTTGCTCACCGGCGCTAGAAAATTGAATCCCACTTCAAAAGGGAAGACCCTCCCGGAGGCAAAGCATTCCGGCGTCGTAATCGGTACTCATGCACTGCTTCACAGCGAATCAGCTCTTCAGGGAGCGGGTCTTGTCGTGATCGACGAACAGCACAAGTTTGGTGTCCTTCAGCGAACCCAGTTGGCGAATTCCCCCTCGGCCCCGGATGTACTGGTGATGACCGCGACCCCCATTCCCAGGACATTGGCCCAGACCATTTACGGCGACCTCGATCTCTCCATCCTCGACGAGAAGCCACCGGGCCGTGGCACCCTTCGCACCGCGGCGCGGACCTCCGAGAAACTCCCCGAGATCATCGCTTTCCTGTTGGATCAGTTGGAAAAAGGACGGCAGGCCTATATTGTCTATCCTCTGATTGAGGAATCGGGGAAACTTGAGGCGAAAGCGGCTGAAGCAGAGATCACATCATGGCGGGAGCGACTTGCTCCATTTCTTTGTGAGCTACTGCATGGAAGGATGAAAGCGGAGGAGAAGAAGAGCGTTATGGAGAGCTTCCTGCGCGGAAAGGCGAAGGTTCTGGTGACAACCTCGGTGATCGAGGTCGGGGTCGATGTTCCGAATGCCACCTTCCTACTGGTTGAGAATGCCGAGCGATTCGGCCTTGCACAACTCCACCAACTCCGGGGACGGATCGGCAGGGGAATCCATACATCTACCTGTGTATTGATAGAAGGAAGCGGTCATCCCGAAGCCATGGAACGACTTACCATTTTGGAGAGAACCAGCGATGGATTCGTCGTAGCCGAAGAGGATCTCCGACTCCGTGGATCGGGGGATATCCTTGGCACAGAGCAGAGCGGACTCCCACCGCTGCGTATTGCTGATCTCTACAGGGATGGCGATCTTATTAACGTCGCTTCTCTGGAAGCATCCAGAATTCTGAGCAGGGATCCCTCTCTAATTCAGCCACATCATCTTCCATTGAAGCTCCTCGTGAAAATCCATGAAACAAGACTCAACTCAATGGGGGGATGAATGGATTGCCTGATCCGGATATCCCCATTGTGCACAGGTGAGTTTTATGATTATCCTATCAGACCTGAGTTGGTAACGGCGGGGTAGCCAAGTGGTAAGGCCGGGCTCTGCAAAAGCCCCATGCGACGGTTCGATTCCGTCCCCCGCCTCCATCTCCTAGAGCCAGATAAAAAAAGGCTCTAGAGGTAGCGGACACCAAAAAAACCGTTTTGGGGCTAGTCATCGAGTGCGGGTGGTGACTCACCCACTACTCGGTAACTACCCAAGAATCGGCTCGTTCAACATCGTGGTTGCGCCAACCGCATGAAAAAACGCTACCGACTCATCCGCCGTGGAACCCGTGGAGGAACCTACTACTGCGTCGACTCGCAGACCGGCTCAAGAACCAGCCTGGGCAAAATCTCAGCCGATGAGGCCGAGCAGATCGTTCAGCACAAGAACACGGACGTGCGTCAGCCGATGCTCAACCTGCAGATCGCCAGGGCCTATCTAGCAGGCAGCGACTCCGGTGTCACAACTCGCACGTGGGGTAATGCCCTTCAGTCCCACCTCGAAATGAAGGCAGGGGCCAACCTCAAACGCTGGACCACTTTTTCCAAGGACAAGGCGATCAAGCCCCTGCTGCCCAGGATCCTCATCGAGACTCAGGCCGAGGAGCTTCTCAACTGCGTTAAAAACGGAACGGTTTCCACCAACATCTTCCTCCGGCGACTCCACAACTTCTGCCTCGATATGGGATGGATCGCCTGGCCGATCATGCCAAAGCGCCAATGGCCTGTTATCCGCTTCAAGGAAAAGCGCGGCATCACCCTCGAGGAGCACACCCGCATCGTCGAGCGAGAGCACAATCCCGAACGCAAAGCCTTTTACAAAATGGCCTTGCATCTCGGGGCATCCCAGTCCGACCTAGCCAGCCTGAGGGCCGGAGACCGGGCCACCGAGTTCAAGCAGCGTTGCGATGGACTCGGCATCAAAGGGATCTCAATGCACTCCTACCGCTATGGCTGGGCGGAACGCGCTCAGGTTGCCGGATACCCTGAGCGCTTCGCCCAGAAGGCACTCGGCCATAACAGCAAGGCTGTCCATCGTGCCTACGCACGCAGGGCGCAGGTCACACTCCCCCCCTTGGAAGAATACGAGGCGAAGATCATCCCCTTCAGCTCACCCAAAAACGAATCCGCAGCCGGATAAAGATGAGCTATTGCCCAGTCTCATCTCCCTCCGCTCCTGCGGTGCGTTTGCGGGAGTTCTTGTCCCTCCAGTATTTGGTGAGCGATATGAAGCTCATTCGTTTCGTCTGTTTTGTTTATTGCGTTTGTTTCGTTTGTGTGAAAACTAATATTTCTATGAGTAGAAATACAAAATCCCTCCGCTCGCCCTCCTCCCGATTGACTCCTGAGGACATTGATTTGGCAACTCAATCCCGAAACGTCTTTTCCCGTCATACTGATCGCTCAGGGACAATGAAATTTGTCTTCCAAGAACGGAAAGGCTCCGAAGCAGTGGTAATCCCTAAAACAGCCGCCCGCCTTTTTCACACGATCCTGGTTCATCTTTCTGAAGGAGAAATGGTCTCCGTGACGACCCAGCACCGTGAGATTTCTTCCCAACAAGGTGCAGATCTTCTCAATGTCTCGCGTCCATACTTCGTTAAACTGCTTGATACCGGGAAAATTCCACATCGGAAGGTGGGCTCTCACAGACGAGTTTATGCCAAGGATGTTCTTCGCTACAAAAAATCACTTGAAGCCGCACGAGTCCGATCCCTGAACGAACTCACTAAGCAGGCTCAAGAAATGGGTATGGGGTACTAGTGGTGAGCAAGACTGTTGCAGTCTACGACGCTTGTGTCCTGTATCCCGCTCCTTTGCGGGATCTCCTAATGCGCCTTGCCACCAAAGATTTAATTCAAGCGAAGTGGACTGATATGATCCACGAAGAGTGGATCAGAAATGTTCTGTTAAATCGTCCAGACCTCAAAAGATCGCAGTTAGAGCGTACTCGCAAGCTCATGAACGAGCACAGCAGGGATAGTTTGGTTGCCGGCTTCGAGCGCCTCATCCCCACTTTGAATCTTCCAGACCAGGACGATTGTCATGTTTTAGCAGCAGCCATCCACTCAGGAGCCAAAACCATCGTGACCTTTAACCTGGAAGATTTCCCTGATCGAATTCTCAAAACGAATGGGATCAAAGCCCAACATCCTGACACTTTTATCCTTCGACTGTTGGATATCGATACCCAAGTGGTCTGTGATGCAGCAATGGAACACAGGGCTTCATTGAAAAATCCACCTGTTTCGCTTCCCTCATTTCTTGAAACCCTCAAAAAACAAGGCATTCCCAAGACGGTTGCCCGGCTAGAAAGGTTGATGAATTAGGTTTCCCCGGGATCGACACCCTCCGCTCCTGCGGTGCGTTTGCGGGAGTTCTTGTCCCTCCAGTATTTGGTGAGCACCCGGGTTGCTTGCGCAAGCCACTCCCGGTCCTGTCCCGCAGCCAATACATCCACCAAGGCAAAATACTTCGGAGCGTTGGCTACCGGTTTTCCGAGCGGGATCAGTAATCGGGCCACAACCAGTACCGGGATATCGTGGTCTTGGAATCCAAGCATCCCAGCCACTTCACTGGAATGCAGACGGGCTGGTACGCGACGGCTGTTGAGCAGAGTTGCAGCATCCGCTGGGGCATTGGTTTTTTTGGCAATGAACATGCCAAGGACTCTGACCCTCCCTATCGTTTCTTGTGCTCCCGCTTGGGAGCATCCCAAGTCCTATCTCACTAACCTGTTTGCAGTACTTTCTCCCGGATTCTGGAGAACCTCTCGCTGATCTCCCGGACCTTTGCCTCGGGTATTTCATGCTCCTTCGCCAACTCCCGCCATTTTTGGAGCGAAGACTCCACCGCCTCTAAGATTTCGCGGTATTCATCACGACTCAGACCGGCATCAAGACAGAGCGCCTCCATGGTCGTTGATAACGGCCAAGTTTCATCCGCCACTGTCATTCCTCGCACAAGAAGCCCCGGAGAGAATGTGATGTCATAGGCGGGAGTGAGACTCCACCGCCCTGATCCCTCATCCAGCTGGAATGCATGGTTCTTGGCATGGTCATCCATATTGGAGGCCATCACATTGAAGATCATCCGACGCGCGATCTCTCGGAGCTGGGAGGGAGCCGAGTGGAGGCGCAGAGCTAGGCGGAATAAGTCCCGATAATCGAGGTCGGTTGGTTTTTTGTGGAGCAAACCACTGACAGTATGAAAATGCATCCTCAGGTCCTTAGTCAAGGAGCTAGGCGAATCGGGGATATCAAAGCGCTTCACCAGGAGATGGCGTCTTGAAGAATCACTTGATTCAACGATGAGCCTCGTCTCCACCGCATCAATGCCAGCCCCTCGGGCCATCCGGGCAAAGATATGCTCGCAGCGGGCATAAACACCATCTTCGGCTGCATCAAACTTCAGCAGGCTTGGTGTTCCTTCCCCATCAGGTTCTCCCACTCGGAGAGTCCCATCGGGATAAGCCAGAACGATCGACTTCGGCAGCGCCCCACCCGCAGTTCCTCCTCGGACCAACTGGGGCAAGACCTCCGAGGGGTTTCCTCGATCAATTTCAGCGGCTCCCTTGGCCAAAGCTTTAGCACTGACCTGTTCCAGTTTTGAATCACCCGATTCCGTTGCCGGTTCGAATCCAAGTGCTCCGAGTCCTCGCCTCCCCCTCCAAGCGAGAAGCGACATGATGCTTGGTTCACCCCATTTTCGGGCTGCGAATTCGGCGCGGGCCACTTTCTTTCCCCAGGCATCGGGCAAGCAATCAGCGATAAGACCAGGAAGTCCATCAATCCCCTTGCTCCCATTAAATGCCACATCGGTGAATGGCAGGCTGATTGGCGAGAGATTCAGCCCGCGCCGCAGCCATGCTTCATCATAGACGAAATAAACGGCACCCCGATGGACCAGATGCCCCACGACGGATCCATCCCACCAACGCACTTGAAGTTTCTTCTCCATTTATTTGGAAGTTCGCGGTGATGCCTTCAACCGTTCCGGCGCAAGCAGATCGTTCAGCTTCAGATTAGTTTCCGGTTCCGGAATCAGATTGTGCAGAGCCTCGCTGAATCCAAGGACCCCAAGGGCTCTTGCCACATGGCGGAATTCCACACTTCCAACCCCAGCCTCAATTTTGCGATACGTAGGCATACTGATTCCCACCAGATCAGCAACATGTTGCTGGGAGAGATTCTGCTTCAAGCGATGGAGCTTGAGCCTCCTGCCCAGCTCTTTCATTGCCTCCTGTTCTCCAAGGATGGAAATCATAGTTTCTTTTAATGGTCTATATGTTGGTATAATGCAAACTATATTTCTTTTTCTAGAATTAGAAAAGCCACAGAAGATAGCACCAAAAGCGCGGAGATACATTTTACAGATCCTTTACAGATAGTTATATCTGAATAGGTTTTGTTATGGTGACATCCAACCCCCGCATCCACCATTTCTTGAGTTTTTTAAAGAACGGGGGCGTTCTTCGCATCGACAGATGTCGGTGTTTTTGGCATTTTTAAAACTATGAAACACCTCCTCATACTTAGCTTCCTTGCCATCGTAGCCTTGTCTCTTTCCGCATGCCACACCGTGAGTGGTGTCGGCCAGGACGTGAGTGCCGCCGGCCATGGTCTCTCCAAGGCAGCCAACAAGGTCGAGCAGAAGATCAATAACTGATCCCCGAACGATTAATACTTCCAAAGGCCGCATCGGTAATCGATGCGGCCTTTTATTTTTTACCCCGACCTTCAGGTTTCGTTCATTTGCTAATTTCACACCTAAGGATCCGGATCTTGTCCTCTGTACTGTATCTCTTTCCTTCCATGGTCTTTGGGTTTGGTTGTCCCAAAGACCAACACCCCAACCGGCTCAAATCTCCGAGGTCACGTCAGCAACCGGAGCGGCTTTTTTATTGGAACATCGATCTGTTGGAGACGATCACTTTCTGGTTTGTGGCTTCTTAAGGTTTCATCCTTCATAATTCCTAATTCATCCTTCATCATTTTCTTATGTCCACACTCGGCCCCATCTCCAACTTCATCGAGCATCACTACCGCCACTTTAATGCTGCAGCCCTGAAGGACGCCGCTCATTCCTACACCGCTCATCTAGAGAAAGGTGGCACTATGTTCATGACCATTGCCGGAGCAATGAGCACTGCGGAACTCGGCCTCTCGCTTGCCGAGATGATCCGTCAGGATAAAGTTCAGGCAATCTGTTGCACGGGGGCAAACCTTGAGGAGGATGTCTTCAACCTGGTCGCCCATGATTTTTATGAGCGTGTGCCAAACTACCGCGACCTGACAGGAGCTGATGAGGTGGCCCTGCTGGAGCGCCATATGAACCGCGTCACCGACACCTGTATTCCCGAGATGGAGGCCATGCGACGGATTGAGGCGGTGGTTCTTGCCGAGTGGGAGGCCGCTGACAGGAAAGGAGAGCGTCTTTTTCCGCATGAATTCATGTACCGGATCCTGCTTGGTGGGAAACTGGAATATCAGATTGACCCAAAGAACAGCTGGCTTATAGAGGCAGCCAAACGGAACCTCCCCATGTTTGTCCCTGGTTGGGAAGACTCCACGTTGGGAAATATGTATGCCGGACACGTCATTAGCGGCGACGTAAAGAACGTCCATACCGTCCGCACCGGGATCGAGTATATGATCTCGCTGGCAGACTGGTATACAAAGAGCTCCAAGCCCCTCACCTCCAGCGCGGGCACCGGTCGCCACGCCGACTCTCCGGATGGATCGATCGGCTTCTTTCAGATCGGCGGAGGGATCGCTGGTGACTTCCCGATCTGCGTTGTCCCGATGCTCCACCAGGATCTTCAGCGCCCGGAGGTGCCTCTCTGGGGCTACTTCTGCCAGATCAGCGATTCGACCACGAGCTATGGTAGTTACTCGGGTGCGGTCCCGAACGAGAAGATCACGTGGGGCAAGCTTGGCATCAACACGCCGAAGCACATCATCGAGTCCGATGCCTCGATCGTCGCCCCGCTGGTCTTCGCCCTGATCCTCGGTTGGTAAAGCAGCAGAGTCTCTCTGCTGGGTAACCTAGGCTTTGATGTAGTCGAAGTAGACGATCAGGTTCCTAGGTGGAATCTTAAGCGTATCTGGGAGCACCACATTCCTGACGAGGAACGCAAAGATATGTCGTTGCCACGACGGCATTCCTGTCCCTTCTAAGGGTAGAAAAGGCTTTGGGAAGATATAGAACGTGTTTTCGGGATCAAAGGTGAACTCCCCGCTGCTTGATTGGGAGGCAGCTTCGAGACTGGCGGGGACGTCCGCATCGACCATGTAGCCGTGAGGCACTGTGATTTCCCAAAGCCCCCCCTCATGATGGATCAGCTTGGGTTCGCCGATCACCTTGTGAGGATCGGACCAGTTCGATGGGATCATCAGGATGACGACCGCCTCCGCGATCGATCCTGTTGTACGCTGGAATTCACGAATGGAGAAGATCGAGCTTTCAGGCGTGTTCTCTCTCGTGACATAGACCCTAGTGCCCGGAATTCGTGAACCCCTCTCCTTGGCCAAGACCCCACCCAGTTCGGAGGAAGTCATCCCTCCCTGCATCGACTCACGGATCAGCTTCCATCCCCGGTGCCAAGTGAACATGAGCACCATCATGACGGAGGCAAAGCACAGCGGGATATAGCCGCCAGCAAGGAACTTTGTGGAGCAGGAGACAAAGAGCGTCAAATCAAGAGCCAGCAGAAGAACAACTGTGATCGCTGTCTTCCAACGGGGAACTGTCGGCCGCGTAAACATCACCGCCCCCCAGAGTAAGGAGGTCACGGCCATCGCTCCCGTCACAGCCACTCCGTAGGCATTGGCCAGCGAGTCACTGGTCCGGAAGATGGCGACCAACAGAACGCACACAAGTCCGAGCACAAAATTAGCCGAGGGAATGTAAATCTGCTCCTTCATCCGATCATTGGTATGCTTGGACATGAAGGGGGGAAGGAGATCAAGCGACTTTGCTTGACGGCAAAGGGTGAAGACGGCGCTGATAAGGGCTTGGGAAGCAATGATCGTCGCAGCCGTGGCAATAATCACCAGCGGGACCCTTAGGAAATCGGGACAGAGCAGGAAGAAGAGGGCTGTGTTTGAAGCCGAAGAGGGGTAAGATTGAAGATAAGCAGCCTGTCCCAGGTAATTGATCAGTAGCGCAGGAAGGGCAACTAGGAACCATGCACGCAGGATTGGAGTCCTTCCGAAGTGAGAAAGATCGGCATAAAGCGCCTCCGTCCCGGTGACGGCCAGAGCGACGGCACCGATAACAGCCAATCCTTTCCACCCCCATGAATGCAACAGGGTGATTCCCTCCGCGGGGTTGAATGCCTGCAAAACGCCAGGATGAAGGATAATCTGATAGCCCCCCATAACAGCAATAACCGCGAACCAAAGGAACATGACCGGACCAAAAACCGCACCGATACTCCCCGTTCCGAAGCGTTGCACTGCAAAGAGGATAATCAGAATAAGGATCGAGACTCCCGGGACATACTCGGCAAGTTTGGGCTCAATCGTCACGACTCCACCAACGGCACTGAGCACCGATACGGTCGGGGTTAGCGTTCCGTCCCCCAGCATCAACGCTGCTCCGAAGGCGACCAGAGCGATCATTCCGAAACCGATAGACTTTCCCCTTCGGGATTCCTTCAGGAGGGCGAAGAGGGCAAAGACCCCTCCCTGCCCTTGGTAGTCTTGCTTCATCATGATCAGGGCATACTTCACGCAAACGACCAAGATAATTGACCAGATGACCAGTGAGGCAATACCGATGGCCCGGGAGGCCCCAGTCAGACTGACAGCCGTCTGAAGCGCGTAGAGAGGGCTCGTACCGATGTCGCCGAAGACCACGCCTAGTGCAGCGAGCCAGAGGAGAGATGGTTTTTTTGCTTCTGAGGAATTCACCTGACTATCCCTAGATAAATGTCATATCGAAGCAACATCAATGCGACAGAACTGTCGAACAACCAAATTCCACGAACCCGCAATCAACAAAATTTCATCATTTATCTATGGAGTGGATCATTTGCGGACGATTTTTAATATTCTCAAAGAACCTTACTTTATTTCGGTAAAAGCAAACTTGATGGTGCTGCCGTTGGAGCTTACCACCAAAGTATATTTTTTCCCGTAATAGGGGGGCCAACCAGAGTGGTACTAGTAACGGCACTATGTGACCATTCCGTTGACGATGATGGCAGGTTCCAGGTTTGCAAGATTGGTGGGTGTGAACCAAGTCACGATCATTCCATCCGTTGTGCTGATATAATTGGAGATATCGGTGTAGATGCTATTATTGGTATCCTGACTCCACATGAAGGAAGCAGAACAGACACCAACTATTTGGTTGTTCGTATTGCACAACGGAGCACGCCCGTAGAATTAGGCAAAACTCGTCGTGGTCAGGTTGGTGCAGGCCGCAAGTTGTTCAGGAACTCCCGTCTGAACGGCAACCATGGAATTAACAAAATTCGTTGCGGAGAGGGCGTAAACCGGATTCTTGGGCGATGCATTGGTTAATGATGCAGAATAGCCGGGAGTGTAAATTTTTTTACACTCCCCCCCCGGACCTCACTCTCATGCTCAATTAAACGTGCCTTAAGATTGAACGTGCCTTAAGAAGTTCCTCTAGACGATGCTTAGATCGTAGAAATAATGAAATAAGCCTTAAAAAAACCCATGGAAAAACTTTGTCTCTTTACTGCCTTCATCGCCTTAGCAAGCATCGGTTTCGCAGCTGATCCCACCACAGTCGTCAATCCCGACACCGCGCTGGCTCTCCTTGAGAAAGGGAATGCCGCCTTCATCGAGAATCCCATAAGCAAACCACAGGCAGTCCATGACGCCCGTATCAGCTCAATCGACTCACACACCCCGATCGCCGTGGTTGTCACCTGCTCCGACGCTAGAACAGCTCCAGAGCATATCTTCAGCAAAAACCTGAACAGGATCTTTGTCGTTCGGACGGCGGGCAATGTCGTCGATAATATCGGCCTGGGAAGTATCGAATATGCCGTCAAGGCGCTCGGAGTCCGTCTGATCGTCGTCATGGGCCACCAGAACTGCGGCGCCGTGAAGAGCACCATTGCAGGAGGATCGATCCCTCCCCACATCAACAGCATCGTGAACCTGATCAAGCCGGCTGTGGCAACAGCCAGAACAGAGCAGGGAGATCTTCTCTCCAACTCGATCCAGGCCAATGCCATCCGCGTCGCCGACAAGATCCGTCATGATAGCGACCTCGGCGATGCAGACAAGGATGTGAAGGTGGTTCCCGCCTACTATAGTCTGGAGACAGGAAAGTTTCACTGGCTAAAGTGATCCGTTAGTCCCTATTCATCCCTTGCCCACCCCCTAACAAAAGGGCGATCGCACATACGGTCGCCCTTTTTTTTGCCTGAACGATCAGTTCTTTGTCTTCAACTCCACCACGTCATGTGGGGCGGCCTCACGCTGCCCGGCCGGACTTACACGGATGTAGCGGGCCTTGGAGCGAAGTTGATCCAGGTCCTTGGCTCCCAAATACCCCATGCCGCTCTGGATGCCGCCGATGAGATTAGCCAGCACGCGATCAACCGGACCGCAGGCCTCTTTTAGAGCCTCGACTCCCTCGGCAGCCACCTTGCGTGTTGTGTCAGCCTTGTCATGACCATATCGCGAGGCGCTGCCGGATTTCATCGCGGCAAGACTGCCCATACCGCGGTATTGCTTGTACAGTTTACCACCGATTTCGACGACCTCTCCGGGAGCCTCTGTGCATCCGGCAAACATGCCGCCACAGATCACACCCTGCGCAAGGGTGAGGGCCTTGACGATGTCCCCGGACTTGGTGATTCCTCCGTCGGCCAAGATGGAGACTTTCTTCTCTTGGGCTACCTTTGAGCAGACATAGAGGGCCGTCATCTGGGGAATCCCGACTCCAGCAACGATCCGTGTGGTGCAGATGGATCCGGGACCCTGACCGACCTTGATGATATCCGCACCACAATCCGCAAGATACGCAACCCCTGCACCGCTGGTGACATTACCGGCAATGATGGGAAGTCCTGGAAAAGCGTCGCGGAGTAACGTGACAGTGTCCCCCACCCCTTTGCTATGGCCATGGGCGGTGGAGACGGCAATGACATCGACGCCGCGTTCCACGAGCGCACTGACATGGTTCAGGATGCGCTCGCGGTCCAACTCTCCGCAGGAATTGCGGGTTGCCGAAACGGCGGCACCGCAGATCAGGCGAAACTGGGAATCTCGCGCCGGCTTGAACTGAGCCTTCCTTTCCTGGGTAATCTTCTCGACATCGCTCATGGTGATCAATCCGTGGAGACGATCATCATCATCGACAACCAGAAGCTTGTGAATACCGACATGCTCGGTGAAAAATTTGTCAGCAATCGTGATCGGGTCATTCCCGAGTTCCCTTCTGGATACAGTTCGCACCTGATCACGCGGCGTCAGGGCCTCCGAAACTTTTTTTGAGGCATAACGGGGCTTGACCACATGACCGGAGAGAAGTCCCACCAGTTTCTCCTGATGATCCACAACAGGGAAGGTGCTGAAACCAAATCCCTTCTCGTCAATGAGCCTTAGGATATCACCGATCATCTGGTCGGGCGACACCTTGATGGGATCCTGGATCAATCCCTGCACGTGGTATTTCACGCGGCTCACCTCGTGCAGTTGGTCTCTCTCCGGCATGTTGTAGTGGATAAGCCCAAGACCACCGTTGAGCGCCATGGCGATCGCAAGCCGTGACTCTGTAACAGTATCCATGTCGGCGGAGACGACAGGGATATTAAGGTGGAGGGTATCGCTCAATCGCGAATCCAACTGTGTCTGGCTCGGCAGAACATCCGAGTAAAGTGTCGCCAGCGTGACGTCGTCGAAAGTCAGTCCGATCTCGGCATTGGCCGTGAAAAAAGAATCGGAACCTCGGTAGAAGGTCTCGTCTGGATTGGATTTACGAGTTGCTGCCATGAAGGAAATTGCCTGTCTCGCGCCTCCCTTGGCAAGGCTTTTTGAAAACCGCCACCCTTAACCGAGGAATTCCTGAGCCTTGCGAAGACGGAGCACGACATGGGCCACTATGGCCAGATGGATGACCAGGGCCACCCCCAATCCCATCACATCATATGCCGGTTGGATCTTTCCCTTGGCATGGATTGCCCAGAGGGCAATCCCGCTGATGGGCAGGAAGAGAAGGATGGCCGTTATCAACCCGGGATTATAGCACTTCATGCGGATGGCCTGCGCGACATGAACGAGACCGTTCACGAAGGTGAGGTACACGCCGATCAGACCAAAACCAAGATTGATGGAGCATGCCAGCAGGATCGAAACGAGATTGACACCCCAGACTCCCGGAACATTGATCACGAAGACCGCTGATTCCGTAAGGATCTCACGACCGCCTCCAAGGACCCGGTTGACGAATTTCCGGAAGCGGTCGTCATCGTGCTCCTCGAGTTGGTGCAGCATGTAGACGGGCAACTGGAGGAACACCAGAACAAGCGCCACGCTCCAGAACTGGCAATAAACCGGCATCAAACCGAGCAGAAGGAACGCAGCAAGAAATCCCCCGTACACCCAGAAGCGAATGAGGCGATGCATCATGAGTGGACGGTGCCTCCCATCCATCAACTGAATCAAGGTTTATTCGGTGACCAGGCTTGTCCGGCGAGATTGCCGGACAAGTTTCCTTCAAATTGATACGGATCCTTTAGGGATTGGATCCCGTGAGAAGAGATCCATTCTCATAGACTGGGATCTTCGTTGTCGTGGTGAGATTGTTACCACCGACCTGAAGCCCTGCATAGGAGGGGTCCTTGATCGGATTCCAAGCGGTTGTAGGGACACCTTGACGGAGGTTCAAACGGAACTGGGCCTCCCTCCAGTAGGAGGTTCCGGTGCCGGGCTGGATCAGGGTGCCGGAGAAGTCGACATCCACATAATAGATATGCCTCGAGGCATCGTAGACCTTCAGAGCGGAGGCCGCCGTTCCATTCTGGATGTAATTCGAGGTCACGGTGATCGCCGTGCTGTCAAACCCCGCCGCATAGAGACTGGACAGGTCGAGGTAGTAGCGGAAGGAGAACTGGGTCGATCCCTGTGCAGGGAAGGCCGAGCGGTTGTTGAGCAGGGCACGGATTTCCATAAAACCGGTTCCTGAGTTGTTCACGGCCGCCTGCACAAAGTATTGGTCGCTCAAAGTGCCAGCCTCCGAAGCTGGAGGGAACAGAGCCAACGGTGTGCCGGTGGATTCCTGGGCCAGACGTGCGACGGCGCCCTGGAAGCCCGCGTTGTAATCAAGGGCCACCTCGTTGCAGACATAGTTGCTGCGGTCGTCGACGTAGGAGGAGTCGATGGCACTGCTAGGTCCTCCGACAAGCGCCCCGAAGAGAATGTGGCGGTTGTTCACGGGGCTAGCGATGTCACCGCTCCAAGAACCATGGGCACCCCGATGGTGGGGATTGACCGGAGGGTTGTTGCCGAAACCGACCACGTAGCTCCGCGAGGCAGGGTTTTTACCAAGCATATAATCGATCTGGCTCTTGGCAAAGTCGTGATAGCGGGTGCCGACATCTCCGACTTTGTCCGCGTAGATTAGGGCTAGGAAGGCTGTATTGGCGGCGTAGCGGAGCGACCCCCACTGGTCGAGCCAGGCAAGACCACCAGAGGTGTAAGCGACCTTGGATCCGGCACTATTGCCGACCGTCCAGAAGTTGAGCCAGTTTTCCGCCGTGGTCTTGTAGATGCTCTTGCCTGTCAACTCCGCAAGCAGAACCGTGGCCCCGTAGGACTTGTCATCCCATGCATGGGTCCAGATCAGGTTCTTTCCAGCGATATTCTGGCTGTAGAGAGTCTCGGCTTTGTTCAGGTAGGTCACGTCTCCCGTGGCCCTGTAGAGCCATGCGGCACCCCAGACCAACTCGTCGTAGTATCCGGAGAAGGAGTTGTAGTAGGAGGCCGCGTCAGGAATTGCTGCGGTGTAGGTGCCGCGATAGGTATCGGCGAAGTTGTAGAGGCTCTTTGCATGAGTGAGCAGGAGGTCTGCATAGGCAGGATCATTTGTCCGGAAGAGGATCGATGCTGCCGCGAGAGTAGCAGCCGACTCGGCCGCAACCTCGGTTCCTGGTTTTGTCGTGGTCAGGGCAAAGGAGGCTCGTGCCATGGTCATGACCTCAGGAGGGCCCCAGAAGGCATGATCAGCGGACCCAGTGCCAACCTGTCCGTAGAACACATTGTCCGAGGGGTGGGACTTAATTAGGTAATCAGTCCCCCAGCGGACGACATCGAGAAGGGCTTTGGACTGACCTGACTTTTGGTAACCGGATGCATTGTCGATACCGCCCCAGGCAAGCAAGGTCATCGAACTGGCCATGGGAAGGCCAAACTTCACATGGTCACCAGCATCCGAGTATCCACCGCTTAGGTCGATACCGTTGTCACTTCCATCAGCAAGTGCGGCATCACCTCTCCAAGGCACGATGTTGTTGCTGGGGAGCTTGCCCAATTTCTGACAGTTGTAGAAGTAGAGGGATTTCTGAACGGCTTCGGCATAGTTGAAGTTCGTGGATTGGTTGGTGGAGACAATCGGTGTTGGGGTTGCCACTGGTGTTGGGACTGGAGTAGCAGTCGCTATAGGTGTGGGTGTCGGTGTAGCCACAACCACGGGCGTGGGCGTGGGGGTCGCTACCGGAGTAGGGGTAGGCACCGGAGTGGAAGTCACCACGGGCGTCGTGGAGACGGTCTGGACAGAGAGGCCGATGTTCTTGGGAGCAACTCCACCAAGCGAGGGTGATGCCGAAAACCCAATCGTCGCACTTGCTCCGGGAGCGATGGAGTTGTTCCAGGTGCTCGAGCCGGCATTGATCACGTAGTTACCCCCTGATTGCGAGACGATCCCGGCACTCCAGATCGTGGAAATGGCAGGTGTCATCTGGAAGGAGACGCTCCAGTTGGTCAGGGTCTGACTGGAGGTGTTCACGATAACAACCTGTCCATTGAAGCCGCTACCCCAGTCGCTGGTGACCGAGAAGTTCACCGAGGCTTGAGGAAAGATTGCAGTTGTCGAGGAATTGCTCCCCGCAATTGGCGTGGGCGTGGGGGTCGCCACAGGAGTCGGCGTAGCACTCGGTGTTGGTGTTGGTGTTGGAGTAGGCGTCGTGCCGCCCGTAGATCCGAAGAGTGAGACCGCCTCGGTGCCGATCGTGGCAGGAGTGGCCG
>Ga0118677_10001081_pt1 | contig 58588 bp, 50 predicted proteins | sample AliMusrvi5mmetaG_FD_86154 | JGI IMG/M metagenome (GOLD analysis project Ga0118677, IMG submission 86154)
AAAGGATAATTAAAAATCTCAGCACTGCCGGCACCAACACCTAAGTTTACGGAAACAGAAGCATACAGGGAACCATCGCCATTGAATATAAAAATGGAGCAAAAATTCTGCTTAATCCTTACCTTGAAACAGATCTTCTGAACGTCAGCGGCAAAAATTACGGAGTTGAATTATACATAAAGAAAAACTCCGGAAAACTACAATAAAACAGATTATCCAATATTCCATGTTGTTAAAAATCAATAATATAACTATATAAAATGGCGTGATGTTGTCACGCCACGGTCCCCTAACAAAAGTGGACAATTTTATAAAAGGGCTGTTCCTGTTATCAATTCAGCATCCCTTACGGATTCAGGTTATCAAGGTTTCCCTGCAGGATGACCGACCCCTGGTTATTCAGGGTGGAGCCCTGGCTGATTGTTAGGTTTCCCCCGATGCTGATGATCATCCCCGTATTGATGGTGAGACTTGCATTCGGGTTTAACAACAGGTCCCTGCAGGTTGGTCCTGAAACGCTGACTACAGGAAAACGCCCGGATGCCGGGCTGCCGGGAATGACAACATCCATCGAGCCGGCGGGGATGATTGCCGGGCTCCAGTTGAGCGGGTTGTTCCAGCTGACCGAAACACTTCCGTTCCAGGTAACGGAGGTTACCTCGCTGATGGCAATGTCATCAACGCAGAGGTACTGCTTGTTTTTGGCGCTATAACAGCGCCAGCCTATGAAATAGGTATCGGGTGCCGGGGGGGTTAAAAAAATAGTCGCCCTGGTATAGGTTGCAGTGTTAATGTTCGTGTTGTTCCATAACGAACTGGTCATGCCTGCATCGGGGGATGCCCCCCATCTTACTTCTAACTGTTCAGCGGCACTGCCAGAACTCCGGTAATAAAAATCCAGTTCATAGGTTGTGCCGTCGGCCAGATCCAGAGCCGGCGAATAGAACCAGTCTTCAGAAGCAACAGAGGTGTTTGTCGAAAGATACATTGAATTCGGCGCTGAACGCGGGTGGGCAACGGAAGTCACCCAGTGGGTGCCGTCCGTGTTGTTATCGGTGACAGAAATGCATCCTGTGGCCGGTGCGACGTAGGTATCCAGGTTTTCCGAATAAGGGGCTGTTGCAGTTCCGCAATCGGTCGAAAAATTAAATGGCCCGGTCCAGGTACTCAGGATTCCGCCGCAATCGGACCTGGCATAAAAAGCGTAGGCATGATTTGGATCCAGCCCCTGCAGGGAATAGGTACTCGAGGTTACACCGCTGACCAGGGTCCCGGCGGAAGCCGGGTTGAACCCGGCATCACCCCATTTGACATCCCACAACGAAGTCAATCCCACGGGGGTCCAGGAGAGATCGGCACTGGTGGAGGTCTGGTTCGAGGCGGCCAGGGAGGTCGGGGGCAGGCATGTTCCGGTGAAGGTGATGTTGTCGAGATACAGATTATTGCCGTAGGCACTGACGCCGCGAAACTTAACCTTGTTGGTCCCTACCGGCAGCGCAAAACTTTTAGTAGCCCATTGTGCCGCCGTTGGGACAAAGGGACTGGTAGTAGACCCACCTGTGTTGAGCGGTCCGGATGGCCCCCCGGAATATGATGTTAGCAGCGTGTAGGAGGTTCCTCCATTGGTGGAATAATAGAGGTCCAGTCTGTCAACCTTCCCGCTTTCGGTGGCATAGGCATGATCAAAACTGACCGTTGAACCAGAAAGGGTGCTGAGATCGAGTTTCGGTGACACCAGGTCAAAATTCCCTGAAGGAATATTTTTAAAATCGGCCTTTGCAGAGGAGGTACCGTTACCATAACCACTTGCAGACGTGGAGAGGAACCACGTTTTTGAGGAGAGCGACCAGCATTGCGGCGGGAAGGAAGTCGATTCAAAATCGGCAACCAGGGGAAAGGAGGCGGACGGGTCGCACAGGGTGGATGCGGAGGAAGAAGCTCCCGCGGAATAGGTCGATCCTGATGTATGGAATGACCACGCCTTATAATAATAGATGGTGGCCGGGCTCAGTCCCGTGGCCTGGTTGTACAGGAGTGCCGATCCGTTATAAATGACAGTTCCGCCTCCGGCAATATTATCTCCTGCACTGTAGGTCCCTGTAGGCACGCCGAAGGTGTTTACCGTATTGAACGCAACCATCACATTGTCACCGGCCGTATTCTTTTTCCATGCAAGGTTGACCTGTGACGAGGAACTGGCTGTAGCCATAAAACCGCTCGGGGGAACGGGATTGCCCAGTGGTGTATACCATGACATCTGAATATTGGGTCTGTTGTTGTCGACTGCGCCCCCAATGGACGGGGGACTGGTATTTGCACTCCAGGACTCATGGGTGTTCAGGTAATAATTGTAATTGAACTCAGGATAGCTGGTGCCACCGTTGATGCCATAATTGGTTTCGACCAGTACCAGGAGGTTGTTGGCTGAGTATGCAAAATCGGCAACATTTACCGTCTGCCAGCCCAGTGCCGGGAAGGTGGTGGTGCCGTCGTACACGAGTGTCGCCCCGCTGGTCATGCTGGTCCATGTGGCTGAGGATAATGTTGTGGATGAAGTCAGCTTCAGGTAGATTTTTGTAGGGCAGGTTTCAAAATCGGCAACACCAACCTCCCAGGCCAGCGAGGTGATAAATCCGTAACCACCGATTTCCGCATAGGGATACAGGGCTGCCGACCTTTCATACCCGTACCACATACCGAATGGCTTGTCCTGGGTCCCGCCACCTGAAACGATCCCCGAACCGATCGTAACGGTCGTTTGCGAATGGAGGAGGTTGCTCAGCAGGCAAATCAGCAGGATGGTAATCGTATTTTTCAGATGCATGACCTTCAGATCCGGGTGAAACTGCAAACAAAAAACAGATCATGGCAGGTGAACGGACCCGTCATGAAAACTGTCTTCAAATATGCTCCTTAAAAGCGGGTGGAAAATTAGGAACAATTCGATCCTGAAACAATGGCGGATTGCCGTTAAAATAAATGCTGTTAAAACACAGTTTGCCACAATACACATAAATGCATATTCAACAATACCAATAAATTGCAAGGATGTAATGGTGTGAATATAACACACGCCAAAAAATAAATTAAGGCCGTTTTCTAATGGATCTCGAAACCGGCCTTTTGAAATTCCTTCCAGAACTGCGGGTAGGATTTGCCTACAACATCGGGGTTTGATATCCTGAGGCTGCCGGTTTTCAGGGCGAGGGGTGCGAGGGACATGGCCATGCGGTGGTCATCATATGTTTCAAAAGACAAACCCCGGGGAAAACCGGGTTTCCTGGCCCTGATCTCAAAGGCCGGGGAATCGCTTCCCTGGGCCAGCAACTCCACCTGGGTCCCCAGTTTCCCGATCTCATTTTTCAGGGCCCTTAACCGGTCGGTCTCCTTGATCTGCAGGCTTTTCAGCCCTTCAAAACGACCCCGGATCCCGAGTCCGGCGCACGTAATGATGACCGGCTGTGCAATGTCGGGGCAATCGGTGAAATCATAATAAAAACCATCGATCTTCTTGCCGGTCTTTACAAGGCGTATCCCTGTCTCAGTGTATTCGGTCTGAATCCCGAAATTCTGGTAAACGGATGGGAGGATGGCATCGCCCTGGAGACTTCCTGCATGGAGGCCGGAGAGTTCAAAATCGGCCTCTACGGCAAATACGGCGGCTTCATACCAAAAGGCTGCGGCTGACCAGTCGGATTCCACATTGCAGTTGCCCGGTGCATTCAGGCCGGGAGTTACATGGATCCGGGTTTTCCCCACGTTGATCTTCACCCCGAACGATTGTAGCATTTTAATGGTCATCATCATGTAGGGAGATGAAACAGGCCTGCCCTTCAGGTTCACGATCAGCCCGTGTTCCATGAAAGGTGCGATCAGGAGGAGGGCGGAAACGAACTGGCTGCTGACACCCGGATCAATTGTGATTTCATGTCCCGAAATTTTTTTTCCCCGGATCAGCAGCGGTGGAAATCCAGGCTTGGCAAGGTAATCGATGGAGGCTCCAAGATGCACCAGCGCATCAACGAGGATGCCGATCGGGCGTTGTTTCATCCGGTCGCAACCCGTCAGTATCCACTTCCCGGGCATAACCGACAGCCATGCTGTCAGGAACCGCATCGCCGTTCCTGCCATGCCCGCATCCAACTCGACAGGGCGGTCGGTTTTTTTTACCGATTGAACGGTTGCGATCAGTTTTTGAAGCAGTAGGGTGTCGTCGGCGTCGGACAAATTCCCGATATCCAGCTTTATGCCCCCGGCGGCACTGATCATCAGCAGTCGGTTGCTGATGCTTTTGGAGGCAGGCAGCAGGATCTTCCCCTGTAACTTTTTGAGCGGGGCAGTAACAACAACCGATTTCAGGTTTCGCGCCATCTGTTCTTATTGCAGGTAAAAATCAACTGCTTCTGAAATTTCCCCGGGATCGCATTCCACGTTGATAACGGGAATTCCGGGCCGTGAGATCAGTGTAAACCGCGAGCGGCCCTGCTGGTTTTTCTTATCGTGGACCAGAAGGCCCGCCAGGGCATTTTTTTCGTCCCCGCCGAGTGGATAGGGCTTAAAGCCCTCCGCCAGATAGGTCCTGATATCATCCAGGTCGCGATCGGGCAAGCCTGCCTTCAGTTTCGAAAGGTAGCTGGCACAGATCATCCCGGCTGCAACAGCTTCACCGTGAAGTAACGGTTGCCGGGATTCTCCAAGCGACCACGTCTCGAGGGCATGGCCGATGGTATGTCCGAAATTGAGTATTTTACGGTAACCGGTTTCCCGGTAATCCTTTACGACAGCCTGGTGTTTGATCGTTACGGCATGGGTTATCATAGCCTGGAAAAAAGGATGCCCGGGAGGCATGGAAAGCAGCGCAGGCAAACGGTGGTTTTTAAGCCGCCTCCACAAGCGGGCGTCGCCGGCCAGGGCGCATTTTATGATTTCGGCAAATCCCGAGCGCAGATGGTTTTCGGGCAGTGTTTCCAGGAAAAGAGGGTCGATGAACACCCCCTTTGAAGCATAGAAAAAGCCGACCTGGTTTTTGATGGTTCCGGCATTGACCGAAGTTTTTCCGCCGATGGCGGCATCGGTCTGTCCCATGAGTGAAGTGGGTATATTCAGGTAAGGGATGCCTCGTTTATAGGCTGAAGCCACGAATCCTCCCAGGTCGCTCACCACCCCGCCCCCCAGGTTGACCAGTAAACTCTGCCGGCCGGCCCCCTCATCCAGCATCCTGTTCCAGAGGTGTTCAGCGACTTGCAGGGTCTTTGAGACTTCTCCGCCGTCCACTTCGAGTATCCGGGCCGCCGTCATGGATGCCGATTGCCCGAGCAGCAAGGGCAGACAATGTTTCCGGGTATTTTTATCAACCAGTATGAAAATACCGTCACGGCCAAGGTGCTGCGACCGGATCACCCTGTCAACATGCAAAAGGGAACCACTGCCGGTAAAGATCGGGGTGCGGTCGGTGGTGATGATCCGGGCGGTTAATTTCATGGTTTGGAATTCCGGGAAGATTAATGAAATGCCGCCATCAGCAGGCTGATATCCTGGAACGGGAGATTATAGGATTTGCTGATAAAGAGATTCGTCAGGATACCGTTGTACACGTACACCCCCTGGCGGACCCCCATGTCCCGCTTGAGCAGGTTCTCGATCCCGCCTTCTGAACCGATATCGAGAATGATCGGTACAATGATGTTGTTAAGCGCCTGCGAGGCAGTATGGGGAACCTTTGACGGTATGTTCGGAACGGCATAGTGGGTCACGCCGTGCATTTTGTAAACCGGTGATTTATGGGTCGTGGGCCTGGAGGTTTCAAAACACCCTCCCTGGTCGATGCTGACATCGATGGCAACCGAGCCGTCTTTCATCTGCATGATCATTTCTTCGCTGATGATGCAGGGGGTTTTTCCCTCGGGTGAGTGGACGGCACCGATGAGGACATCGGCAGTTTTGAGAGATTCAACCAGGACTTTCGGATGGAGGATGGAGGTAAACACCCGCATGCCCAGGTTATTCTGGATCCTGCGGAGCCGGTATACCGAATTGTCAAACACCTTGACCAGGGCCCCGAGCCCGGTGGCCGAGCGTGCGGCGAATTCGCCCACGGTACCGGCCCCGATGATCACCACCTGTGAAGGGATGATCCCCGTGAACCCCCCGAACATTTTTCCCCTGCCGTAATCGGGATTGGCAAGGTATTCGGCAGCAATAAATATGGAGGTGCTTCCGGCAATTTCGCTCATGGCCCGGATGATGGCAAGCTGGTTGGTTTTGTCGCGGATGGTCTCGAATGCAAGTGCGGTGACTTTTTTTGAAAGCAGCGCCCTGAAATATTCTTCACACTGAAGGGCAACCTGTATGGCGGAGATGAGCGTTTGTTTCGGCCTGAGCCAGTCCATCTCCCCGCGGGTGACAGGACCGACTTTGAGGATAATATCAGCCTTGTAGACATCTTCGGGAGTGTGGACAATCTGCGCACCTGCCTCGCTGTACTCATGGTCGCTGAAATGTGCCGTGACACCGGCTTCCGACTCCACCACCACCTGGTGCCCGTTCCTGCATAGCAGGGCCACCCCGTCGGGGACGAGTGAAACACGATTTTCCTGGGCCGACACCTCTTTGGGGACACCTATCACGAGGCTGCGGTGCGGGTGGCTTACTTCAAGCATCTCTTCCTGCGGCAACAGTCGTTCAACAGCCGACATACGGAGATAATCCGGGCGGGGATCTTCCATGGATCAAAAATTTAAACGAAGGTACAAAAAAAAATGGAAGAAAACGAAATTACGATGCGGTGAAGCAGCGTCTCAGCCGATATGGCTGATTTTCCGAAGTGAATCGAGGTCAAGAATCTCAAGTTCGTGGTCGGAAATCCGGATGAGTCCCTCCTTCTGGAAATCGCGGAGCAATTTCACGGCACTTTCCCGCGACATGGCCGACAATTCGGAAAGTTCAAAACGGGAAATGATCATGGGAAACTTCAGCCGCTGAAAGATCTCATCATGGAGGTAAAGCAAAGCATCGGCCATTCTTCCCGGCATCTGCTTCTGGGTCAGGTAGATCAGACGGTTATAGACGGTGAGTATATCGCGGGAAAAATCCTTCATGAATTCTTCCGAAAAAGCCTTGTTGCTCTGGAGGATACTTTTAAAAACCTGCAGGTCGATGAAACAAACTGAAGCGTCGAGCAGGGCTGTAATTGAAAAATGGTGACGCTGGTCATGAAAAATACCGGGGCCCCCGATAAAATTGGTCGGCTTTACAATCCTCAGAATGGCCGAATGGCCTTCCAGTCCTTCAAGGTAAAGTTTGGCAAGCCCGGTATTGACCGACAGGACGTGCGACATGTAGGTTCCTTGCTTTTTGATGGTCTCCCCTGCTTTGAAATGGACATGGATCTTGTTGGCATCCACCATCATGAGTTCTTCATGCGTCAGCAGCGAAAACATCGAGGACATGCACTGGCATCCTATACAGTGTCTTGGCGTTTTATCAATATAGTCCGGCATCAGGATCGAATTATCTGTCGTAATTGGTGCATAAAATTAGCACAAAAATGATAAATATCAACTTTTATCACAGTTTAATCCCATTTAATGAAAATAAAAAGTACAGATGAAACAGGTTATATTTTGTGCCATGCAAACGGGAACCGAATGCATATCCAAGTAGTTTTGGAACACAGAAATTGCGAACTCCGACATCCATGAAAAGCCGATCAACCAACCGAAGAAAATTCCTGAAACTGGGTATTGCCGCAGGCGCCACGGCACTGATGGCCAGCGGCGGCAGTGTTTTATCCGCCATATCAGGTCCTGAAAATAAAGAAACCGGGGAGAAGATAAAGGTCCTCACAGCCGACGGGCAACTTATGGAAGTTGACAAGGGGCACATGTGCTGTCAACCGGCTTCGAATCTTTCTGCCAGACAGGGTCTGCCCGGCAAGAAAATGGTGATGGTCATAGACCTTGCCAAATGCAGGAATGCAAAAAAATGCCTGGAGGGGTGCCAGAAAATGCATTTCCTCCCCCCACACATGGACTGGATTAAATTCTACCTCCTGCGCGACAGTCCTGATCTTTCACCCTACTGGTTCCCAAAGCCATGCCTGCATTGCAACAACCCTCCCTGTGTCAAGGTATGCCCGGTGGGGGCCACCTTCAAACGGACCGACGGAATCGTGCTGATCGACAATGACCGTTGCATCGGGTGCAAATTCTGCATGGCGGCATGCCCCTACTCTTCCAGGGTTTTCAACTGGGAAGAGCCTAAAATGGATGGGAAAAACCCGGGAAAATATTCTCCCGAAACAAGCACCCCGCCCAAGGTGGGAACAGTGAGCAAATGCGATTTCTGTCCCGACATGGTCCGAAAAGGCGAGCTACCGTCATGTGTAACCTCCTGTCCCAACGGCGTATATTATTACGGGGACAAAAACGAAGATACGGTTACCAACGGCACCGATACGGTGCGGTTCAGCGAACTCCTCCAGTCGCGCGCGGCCTACCGCTTCATGGAGGAACTCGGGACCGAACCCAGTGTTTATTACCTGCCGGCCGTCGACCGTGCCTTTGACTATAAAGTTGGGTTCGAAGGATTAAGCGAGGAAGAGGTTGCATTGTATAAAAAAGAAGCCAGGATAACGGATTAACTGTTGAAACATGAACGAAGACGAAAAAACACAGCAAAACCTGCAGGCCTTCAAACCCCAGATTGAATCCATCAGCCGCAGCGGGATCGCACTCATCGTATTCCTCTCCCTTGTGATCTGTTTCGGGCTTTTCTGCCTTTATACCCAGGTCACCAGAGGGCATATTGTCACCGGTATGCGCGACAATGTCGTATGGGGACTTTACATTGTCAATTTCATATTTTTCATCGGCATCAGTTATGCAGGGGCGCTCATCTCCGGAATCCTTCACCTGCTGCGGGTCCCGTGGCGTACACCGATCATCCGGATGGCGGAAATGATTACCGTGATCTCAACCATGATCGGACCATCCTACATATTATTGTGTATCGGCCGGCTCGACAGGCTTCCCAACCTGGCCCTGTTCGGCAGGATCCAGTCGCCCATCATCTGGGATGTCATCGCGATCACCACCTATCTTTCGGGCAGCATTATCTTCCTGTACCTGGCCATGATCCGCGATATGGCGATCCTGCGCGACAACCCGGTGAAGAATGCGCGCTGGCGTAACCCGGTTTACCGTTTCCTGTCGGTCAGGTACCGCGACACCACGAAACAGAAAGAATTGCTGAATGTTTCAACCGACCTGCTGTCGATTGTCATCATTCCCCTTGCCATCCTTGTCCACTCGGTCCTGGCCTGGATTTTCGGAATGACATTGCGGCCCGGCTGGCACAGTACTATTTTTGCTCCCTACTTCGTGATTGCCGCCGTTTATTCAGGCACAGGCGTGCTTATCATGGTCATGTGGGTTTTCAGGAAGGTTTATCACCTCGAATCCCAGATTACCAAGATTCATTTTAACTACCTTGGACTGATCATGATCATCCTGGGTGCCCTGTACGGGTATTTTACCTTCAGCGAGTACCTGACAAGCTGGTACGGATCCATCAAATGGGACATGGAGGTGCTCTTCAGGCTTTTCAGCCCCAGCGAGTATTTCCTGCAGTTCGTCTTCGCCGTGTTCATCGGCGTCCTGGTACCGATCATCATCGTCACGGTTCCCAGGTTCAGGAATATCAACAGCATTGCCTTTGCCGCAGTTATAGCGGTTTTCGCTTTGTGGGTCAAGCGTTACCTGATCATCATCCCAACGCTCGAAACCCCGCTCCTCCCACTCCACGACCTGCGCCCCGAATATGTCCATTATTCGGCTACCTGGGTTGAATGGGGGCTTACCTTTGCAGGGATTGCCATGTTCATCCTGCTTTTTTACCTCTTTTCCAAGTTCATCCCCATCCTGCCGATTGTCAGGACAGGCGAAGAAAAGGATTATTCCCGCCTGCGGAAAATCGTTATTGAAAAACAGGTGAAGCAGAATTCCGGGAACAATAAAAAGGGATCTGTCATAACGGCATCGATCCTGCTCCTGTTCATGCTGGTTCCGCTTTCGCAGGCCATTGCCGAAGATGAACCCGAGATCAGGACCGTGCTGAAACTCGAATTTTTCCATGTAGATGCAAACCAGGACCTTGTTGCCACCCTGCGCGCGCGGGTCGATGGCAAATACCAGCCCCTTGCGAATATGCCGCTCACCTTCAGGTATATCCAGGGAAATACGGTAAAAGAGATCGGAAACGCGGTCACCAACCTAAAGGGGAAAGTGACCATGCCGATACCCGAAAATATCCTCAACACGGGTGGCGAAAACGGGATCTACTCCTTTTCCGTCACGTTCAAAGGGCAGGACAAGTACCCGCAGGCGACAGGCAACACGACGATGAAACCCGTAAAACTGGAGATGTCCTTTGTCCTGAAGGATTCAGTAAAGATGGTCAGCCTGAAAGCGCTGGAGCAGGGAAAGGACAAACAATGGGTCCCGCTTGAAAATGTGGACATCCAGTTTTATGTCCCCCGCACCTTCAGTTTGCTGAAAGTCGGCAAAGGGACACTCGAAAATGGCAGAACAAGCATAGAGTTCCCTACAACCGTACCGGGGAACCAGCTTGGCTATCTCATCCTTGTTGCCAAAATAGAGGATAACGAAACCTACGGCAACGTGGAGGTCAGCGGAACAACGAACTGGGGAAAGCCGGTACCCCCTGAAAAGATTGTGAAACGCGGACTGGGCGACACCAACGCCCCGCTCTGGATGGTGTATACCCTGATCGTGCTGTTGTCGCTGGTCTGGTTCCATTACATGTACGTCATCTATACGGTTATCAGGATAAGACATTTAGGGAAAATTTAACATTCACATCAACTAAAAAAGGAGGCTTTATGAAATCATTAAAAATCAAATTGATCGCAACTGTACTCGGGTTATTCCTCATGCTGTCATTTTCGCACGGCATAAATGCTCAAACGACAGGCTGGACGATTGCGCCCAAGTATAAAACAATGAAAAACCCGGTGGCTACCGGCAAGGAGAGCATCGCCGACGGCAAGGACCTGTATGCCAAACACTGCAAATCGTGTCATGGCAGTGCCGGGCTGGGCGACGGCCCCAAGGCATCAACCCTGGATGCAAATTGCGGTGATTTCTCATCAAAAAAATTCCAGGCAACTGCCGACGGGGAAATCTTTTTCCAGATTTCAGAAGGCAAGGGAAAAATGCCATCCTTCAAGAAAAACATTCCCGAGGATAACGGCCGCTGGGCTATTGTAAATTATCTCAGGACTCTGGCCGCAAAATAAGGAGGAATCGCCATGCCAGACGAGCGTCTTGACCCATCAGCCGGGATAAATGAACTGCTTGAAAAGGTAGGTTCACTTGAAAACAGGATTGGCAGGATCGAAGAACAATTGAAAGCTGCCGTTCAAGGGCTGGCGCCGGTTCAACCGAACCGGCACCAGCCTGAAGCGGCAACCGGGGATGACGACGGCGATCTCGTAATGGATAAGGGTTTGATCGAATCAAACATTTTTGAGTACGGGCTGGCATGGTTCGGCAGCCTTGTCCTGCTCCTTGGAATCATTTTCCTTTCGAATTTTGCACAGAACCACCTCAGCGGACCGCTGGCAAGTATCGTGAGTTACATGGCGGTTTCAGGCATCTTCCTCCTGGCGTGGTATCTCAGGAATTCGTTTACCCATCTTTCATTCATGCTGAATCTCAGTGCGCACCTGCTGGTATATTACATCACATTGCGGCTGTTTTTCTTTACCGTTCAACCGGTTATCCCCTTCAGGGGAATTATACTGTTTTTGCTGGTTGCCGTCACCGGGGGACAGAGTTACCTTGCCATACACAGGAAATCGGAACTGCTTGCAACCATCCCCCTGATGTTATCCCTTGCCACTGCGCTGATCGCTGACCAGACCTATTTCAGTCTGCCGCTGATCCTTTGTGCTGCCGGTTGGTCCGTTTACCTGTTCATCCGTTTCATCTGGTGGAAACAGATGATCGTCACCCTGGTGTTTGTATATCTTACGCAATCGGTGTGGTTATGGAACAACCCGTTGATGGGCAATCCCTTCGGAACCTTCAGCTCCCATCCTTTCAACCTCCTGTGCTTGTTCATTTACGGGGCCATATTCTCCGTTGTTCCCATGGTCAGGCAGGAGGGCCGGTTTCCCGACGGGCTTTACCCGGCAACCGTCCTTGTCAATGGTCTCGGCTTTTCATTCGTTACCCTGATGGTCGTCGCAGCCTATTATTCCGGCACCTATGTATGGATCTTCGCCTCCGTTTCAATGATATGCCTGTGTTATTCCATCTTCCTGAAATACAAAACAAACCGTGTATTTGATCCGGCGTTTTTCGCGATTTACAGTTTCATGGCCCTGAGCATTGCCGTATATGGTTACTCGAAATTGCCCGATGCGTTATGGCTCCTTTCCCTGCAGAGTCTGCTGGTCGTTTCATGGGCCCTGTGGTTCCGATCGAAGATCATCCTGGTCATGAACACCTTCCTTTTTGCAGGGATCCTCGCATTCTACATGGCATTTTATCCCCCGGTAGACAAGGTCAATTTTGCTTTTGTCATTACGGCATTCATCAGCGCCCGCATCATCAACTGGAAAAAGGAGCGGCTTACCCTGAAAACGGAGATGCTGCGGAATACTTACCTCATCATCCTGTTCCTGAGCATGCTATTTGCGCTCTACCACGCCGTTCCGAAACAGTATGTCACCCTTTCCTGGACCTGTGCCGCCGTATTTTATTTCATCATGAGCCTCATCCTGAAGAATATCAAATACCGCTGGATGGCTATAGCAACCGTTCTGTTTACAGGTTTTTACCTGTTTTTTGTAGATCTGGCTCATCTGGAAACCGGTTACAGGGTCATTGCCTTCCTTTTCCTTGCCGTTATCTCGCTTGGGGCATCCCTCTACTTTACGAAAAAGGTCAGGAATAAACTCCATTCGGGAACAGAGTAATTACAATCCGCCAATGGTTTTTAATGTTCCGGGAGACTCCTGCTCCCGGCAATAATGCTGTATCATAGGGTTATCGATAACGAACGAAATCCCACTTTCGGTAGTGGCAACTTGGGTTCAAGTGTCGTAATGTTAGGTATATGTTATATATGAAATTTCAATATTGTCCAATATTTAAAAACTATGTTATGTTAGTAAATTTATTGTTAATAATTTAACATTTAATTGATTTATTGCATTATAATTATATTTATTAACATTCATATAATCAAGATTATTCAACTTATGTTAGTTTATTTTTACATTTATTTCTTGACAATCCATGGTGAGGTTTGTATCTTTGTTTCTTACCGGCATTTAGATTCATTGGCAAAAAAACCTGGTACCGGCGACAGGGCTGGACTTTCATGAAAAACAACCAAAAAATCCGTTATGAAAACAAATATTCCAAGGCAGAACCACGGAACTGCCGCCACCATCTTTTGCATTCTCCTTATTGTTACACCTATTTTCAATGCCCTGGGCCAGAAGATAAACATTCCGCTTGGTGATGGCATCAACCAGGTATATTATGCGGTCCTCCCCTTAACCGGCGATGAGTCGAACGTAACCTATGTCAGCATAAACGGGACGCCCGGGAACAGGGATTTTCAATGTGCAAACCGGGCGATGGTTCACCTGAAACAATACCTGAACACCTATGCCGGTGCGGTGGCAGCCAAGGCGGGACTGGATGTCGGGATTACAGTCGGGAAGGAGCTGGCAAAACTGATGCCCCTGGGAAGGGGGGCCAAAATTGCGATCGATGTGTTGGCAGCGGCGGCGAAAGCATCGCAGACTTCGACACAGGAGGAACTCGACGACCTGGTCGTCAAGGAGTTGACCAACCAGCTGGTAAAAATGGGGACGAGCGACATCCCGGATGAAAGGATCAAACAGGGATTGGAACGGGGAACCAAAGCCCTTGTTGAAAATTTTTACAAGAAGGCATCAGATGCGGGGGTTGACAAAGATTTTCCGAACGACTGCAACGGGCACCTGAACATTCATTTCGTCAGTGTCGGGAATAAATTCAACATGTTGTTCAAAGCCTCGGGGAACTGTCTATGTAACAACAAGGAAAAGCCGCTGGGAAAATGGGAGGTGTCGGGAGAGATGACAGCAACAATTACCGATATCAAGCACGTGGATAAGACCGGTTTACGCAAATGGCTGGAATCGGATGAATACAACGTAACCCTTGAATGGAGTGGGCCCAAATTCAACGTCACGGCCGACTGCCAGTGCTCCAATGAAATTTCATACCAGGGTTCGGGTGGCGGCGTCACCGAAGTTGCCTGGAACCCGGTACCGGACCGGCAGCAGTTTGGATCAACCGGTTTTTACCTGAGGGCAGAGGTCGGGGTTGGCCTTGGACTCACCCCGGAAATGCTGACCCAGTATACAACCAATTCGACGGAGGGAAGCAGCAAGACCATCACCGAAAGCATCAAAGCGCATCTCGGTACAGGGATCCCCCTCGGCCTCGACGCCGGCTACCAGTTTGACCGACATTACGGGGTGGAACTCGGCTTCGGGTACCTCGCCGGGTTCAGCAAAACCAAAACCGATATGAGCAACAATGACGTGCTGACCACGCGGGTTTCTGCCAATTCATTCAGTATCACGCCGTCGTTTACCATGCGCACGCCGTGCGGCCCGGTGATCCCCTATGCGCGGATCGGCCCCGAAATCGGAGTCGTCAACAACTATCTCATCAGGATGACAGGTCCCACCTATATGTTTAAAACCGCTGTCTCCGGGGAGCGCGACACCCGCGATTACGGCGGAATTTCCCTCGGGATAAAAGCGGCTGCCGGTGTTGAATGCCCGATCGGCAAACTGGTCTCGGTGTTTGGCGAAGTTCAGGCCCAGGCCATCAGTTTCTCGCCTAAACATGGAAAGGTAACCAAATATACGGTAGGTGGGGCCGACGAACTTTCAACCCTTTCAGTTAAAGCAAAAAGCTGGGATTATGTCACGTCGAGGGATAATTCAGCCATCCTTCCAACCAGCCAGCCGGACCAGTTCCTGCAGGTCATTCATTCACTGAGCAATGCAGCCGTCGTTTTCGGGGTAAAACTCAATTTCGGGAGCCACTGGAAATAAGAAGTGCCCGGGGCTTCATTCAACAGATTCGATATACCGTTCCTGCTCCCCGCTGATGCGGATGCGCACCGTCCCTTCGGGGAGCAGGTTTTCAATCATTTCAGGCCATTCAATGAAGCAATAGCTTCCCGAATAGAGATAATCTTCATAGCCTATATCGAACACCTCTTCTGTCTTCCTGATCCTGTAAAAATCGAAATGAAAAACAGGATCTCCGGTAACAGTTTTATATTCATTGATGATCGAGAAAGTCGGGCTCTGAACAATGTCAACAACGCCCAGTACCCTGCAGACAGCCTTTATGAAGGTGGTCTTGCCCGCCCCCATTGCGCCGTATAAGGCAAAAACACGCGACCCCGGAAAAGCCTCCAGCATCTTCCCGGCCACCGGAACAAGTTCAGATTCAGAATGACAAACCAGCTTCAATTTTCAATATATTAAAAAAACTTCATTTTCCGTAACGCACACACCCTCTGAAACATAGGCACTATATGCATTGCCTGCATTGTCAGCATTGTTTGCATTACCTGCATTCCAACATTCAGTTATTCCTGCATTCAATTATTTAGGTTTCATCACCACAAACGGAATCATCACCTCCTCCATGGATATGCCGCCGTGCTGGAAGGTGTTTTTGTAATAATTTACATAATAGTTGAAATTGTTCGGGTATGCAAAGAAATCGTTGCTCCGGCAGAAAACATAGGAGGAGTTGACATTGGTACGCGGCAGGAATATGTCGGCCGGGTTTCGTACCTCGAACACCTCGTTTTGTTCATATTTCAATGCCCTGCCGGTTTTGTATCGCAGGTTGGTGTTGGTATTCCGGTCGCCCAGAACCTTTACCGGGGTATCCACCCTGATCGACCCGTGGTCGGTGGTAATTGCGACATTGACATCCTTGTCAGCAAGGTATTTCAGCAACTCGATGAGGGGCGAATGCTGGAACCAGCTGACCGTCAGGGAGCGGTATGCCTTTTCATCGTCGGCCAGTTCGCGGATGATCTCCATCTCGGTCCGGGCATGCGACAGCATATCGACGAAATTGTAAACGATGAAATTCAGCTTGTTGACCATAAGGTTCGGCATGAGTTCCACCAGTTTTTTACCATAAGTCTGGTTTAGAACTTTGTAATAGGAGTATTTCACGTCCCGCCCGTAGCGCCTGAGCAATTCGCCGAGCAGTTCACTTTCAAAATTATTTTTGGGTCCCTCTTCATCCTCGTTGACCCAGTATTTCGGGTATTTCTTCTCTATCTCCGTCGGAAGAAGCCCGCTGAACAGGGAATTCCGGGCATACTGGGTGACCGTTGGCAGGATGCTGTAATAGATATCCTCGCGCTCGATCCTGAAATAATCCTCGAGGATCGGCTGCAGCATCTTCCACTGGTCGAAGCGCAGGTTGTCGATAAGGATGACAAAAGTCGGCTTGTTGTCATTCATCAGCGGGAAGACCTTTTCCTTGATCAGCGTGTGACTCTGAACAGGCCGGTCCTTGCCCTTCCCGCTCATCCATTCCAGGTAGTTGCGCTCATAAAATTTACAGAATACCAGGTTGGCTTCATCTTTCTGCATCTTGAGCACCTGGTTCATCCCGTCGTCCATCAGCTGGCCCAGTTTGAGTTCCCAGTAGGTCAGCTTTTTATAGACTTCCGTCCATTCCTCGAAGTTAAGCCTGTTTGAAATTTCCATACCGATGTTGCGGAACTCCTGCTGGTACTGGTGTGTTGTTTTTTCACTCACCAGTTTCCTGTTTTCAAGGTTCTTCTTCAGGCAAAGCAGGATCTGGTTCGGCTTGACGGGTTTGATCAGGTAATCGGCAATATTGGAACCGATGGCATCTTCCATGATGCTCTCCTCCTCGCTTTTTGTGATCATCACCACCGGCAGTGTCGGGTGGATCTCCTTGACACGCAGCAACGTTTCGATCCCCGAAAGTCCGGGCATCTGTTCATCGAGAAATACAATGTCAAATACTTTTGATTTTATAATATCAATGGCATCATGGCCGTTGTTGACAGTGGTAACATCATATCCTTTTTCCTTGAGGAAAATGATATGGGGCTTTAACAGGTCAATTTCATCATCCACCCACAAAATCGTGATCTTGTCCATAGTGTTTGTTTGCTTTATTAAATGTCGTAAGTTTGCTTTTATTGTGCTGTTGCGGCCCGTTTTATATTTCTTTAACAAAAATAAACGATTTTGGCTACTACCAATAAACAAAAGATCATCAACGATCCGGTATACGGGTTTATTACCATCCCGGGGGCCCGTGTTTTCGATGTGATCGAACATCCATGGTTCCAGCGGCTGAGAAGGATCAAACAACTCGGGCTTACACATTACACCTATCCCTCTGCCCAGCACACGCGGTTCCAGCATGCTCTGGGAGCCATGCACCTGATGGGGGAGGCGGTGGCGGTATTGCGCGCAAAGGGGATCGGGATTACCGAAGCCGAGGCGGAGGGAGCCAACCTGGCCATATTGCTGCACGATATCGGTCACGGGCCGTTTTCGCACACGCTCGAGCAGACGATCGTGCGCGACCTGATGCACGAAGATCTTTCGAAACTCTTCATGGCGGCCCTGAACGATTATTTCAACAATGGGCTGACCCTTGCAAATGAAATATACAACGATACCTACCACAAGAAGTTCCTCCACCAGCTGGTATCAAGCCAGCTTGACATGGACCGCCTCGATTACCTGGCGCGCGACAGCTTCTTCACAGGTGTGGCCGAGGGGGTGATCAGTTACGACAGGATCATCAAAATGCTCACCGTCTGCAACGACGAACTGGTGGTGGAGGGCAAGGGGATCTACTCCATCGAAAAGTTCCTGATCTCCCGCCGCCTGATGTACTGGCAGGTATACCTGCACAAGACTGTGATCGCTGCAGACGTACTCCTGGTCAACCTGCTGAAAAGGGCAAAATTGCTCGGCGAAAACGGGATTCCGCTTTTCGCGACCCAGGCATTCAGGGCCTTTTTATACAATAACCCTTCAAAACACGATTTTGAAACGGACCCAAAATGGCTGGACTGTTTTGCCCTGCTCGACGATTTTGACGTATTTACATCAGTCAAGGCATGGGCCTTTCATGACGACCCGATCCTCTCTGATCTATGCACGAACCTTGTCAACCGGAACCTGTTCAGGGTCGAGATGCAGACACAGCCTTTTGATGATGCTTACGTGGAGCAGGTGAGGTGTAAAACCATTGCACTGCTAAATCTCGCCCCGCAGGACGTTCATTACTACTTTACCTGCGACAAGGTTGAGAACAAAGCCTACAATCCGCGCCACGAGCGTATCATGATCAAGGGCAAATCCAGTGAACTTACCGATATTTCAGAGGCCTCCGAACAGCTTAACAATGCGGTGATGCCTACAACCGTCAGCAAATACCTGCTTTGTTATCCCAAAGAGGTTCAATGAACCGTTCCATGGTCACTTTTCACCCGGCTGGCAAATGAACGGGAACGATCCTTGAAACTCCTGGTAACCATTTAACAATGTGATTGTTGAAAAATTTACAGCCCTGTCTATGGAAATAATTGGTAAATTGCGCCGGTTTTAGAATCACCCCATATTCACCAAGTTTAATTAATGGAATTCACCGCTGCACAGATTGCCGGATTTCTTAACGGGACCGTCGAAGGGAACCCTGATGAAAAGGTGCGCAACCTTTCAAAAATTGATGAAGGTCAGCCCGGAACCCTTACATTCCTGGCAAATCCCAAGTACACGCCTCATATATACAATACCCTGGCTTCTGTCATCGTGGTGAACGAGGATTTCATCGCGGCCCAGCCAGTCAGGGGAACGATGATCAGGGTTGCCGACGCCTATTCCGCCTTTGCGACCCTGCTTGAGATGTTCGACCCGAACAAATCAGGACACACGGGCATTTCCCCGCTTGCCTCCGTTTCTCCTTCTGCAACAATGGGTAAGGATGTGTCGGTCGGTGACTTTTCGGTGATCGGCAAAAACGTGGTGATCGGCGACAATACAGTAATCCATCCGCAGGTCTTCATCGGCAATGATGTGAAGATCGGAAGCAATTCGCTGATTTACCCTGGCGTGAAAATCTATCATGATTCCATTATCGGCAATGATTGCACGCTCCATTCGGGGGTGGTGATCGGATCCGACGGATTCGGTTTTGCCCCGGTAGCCGGCAACAACTACCAGAAGATCCCCCAGTTGGGAAACGTGATCCTGGAGGACTTCGTGGAGATCGGGTCAAACACCACCATCGACCGGGCAACGCTGGGATCGACCATCCTGCGCCACGGGGTAAAACTTGACAACCTGATCCAGGTTGGTCACAATGCCGAAATCGGCGAGAATACGGTGATTGCAGCGCAAAGCGGGATCAGCGGATCGACAAAAATCGGGAAGAACTGCATGATCGGCGGCCAGGTTGGCATTGTAGGGCACATCACCATTGCCGACAATGTGAAGATCGGCGCAGGTTCAGGAGTCGAAGCGAGCATTACCCGCGACGGGGCCATGATGCTCGGCGCTCCTGCAATCGAAATCGGCAAGGCAAGGCGGAATTTCATTCACTGGCGGAACCTCGATGAAATTGTCAGGAAAATATATACCATCGAAAAAAAACTGGATAAGCTTCATGAGTGACAAACAAAGAACCATCAAGGCCCCGGTCAGTATTTCCGGGGTAGGGCTGCATACCGGCAACGAGGTTATGATCACCTTCAAACCTGCGCCCGAGAATTACGGTTACAAATTTCGCAGGACTGATCTCAACACGGGAACCCTAGTTGACGTTGATGTTGACAACGTGGTGGATACCTCACGCGGGACCAGCATCGAACAGGAGGGGGTAAGGATCGACACCATTGAACACGTGCTGGCCGCCCTGGCCGGATTACAGATCGACAACGCGCTCATCGAAATGAACCAGTCGGAAACCCCGATCCTCGACGGCAGTTCAAGGTTGTATGTTGAAGCGCTGTTAGCCGTGGGGATCGTGGAGCAAAAGGCCCTGCGCACCTATTATGAACTGACATCGAACGTTACCTATTCCAACCCCGAAAAGAAGGTGGAAATGATTGCTATCCCTTCTTCCGATTTCAGGGTTTCGGTGATGATTGATTATGAATCGAAGGTACTGCAGTCGCAAAATGCCTCCCTCACCAACATCGGGGATTTCAAGGATGAATTTGCATCCTGCCGCACCTTTGTTTTTCTGCACGAGCTTGAATACCTGCTCAACAACAACCTTATCAAAGGGGGTGACCTGAGCAATGCAATCGTTTTTGTTGACCGCGAAATGTCGCGCAAAGAACTTGACCACCTTGCCCACCTGTTCAAGAAGCCCAGGGTCGAGGTGCTGAAGGAGGGTATCCTTAACAACCTGCAGCTTCAATACACCAACGAACCGGCACGTCACAAGCTGCTTGACATCATCGGCGACCTGGCGCTCATCGGCATGCCGATCAAGGGCCACATCATCGCAACCCGGCCCGGCCATTATTCCAATGTGCAGTTTGCCCGGATGATCAAAAAGCAGATCAAAAAAGAACGTAATGCCGATAACGGGCATACCTTCGACCCAGGCAAACCAGCCTTGCTCAACATCAACCAGATCAAGAATCTCCTTCCACACCGCCCGCCCTTCCTTTTTCTCGACAAGATCATTGAAATGGGATCGGATTATGTAGTCGGTGTGAAAAATGTGACCATCAACGAAGCCTTTTTCGTGGGTCATTTTCCCGACGAACCCGTCATGCCCGGGGTCCTCATGATCGAAGCCCTTGCACAGAACGGGGGAATCCTTGCCCTCAGTACCCTTGAAGATCCGCAGAATTACCTGACCCTTTTCGTTAAAATTGAAAATGTGAAGTTCAGGCATAAGGTCGTCCCGGGCGATACCCTTGTCTTTTTCTGTCAGTTCAACGGACCGATGCGCCGCGGGCTGATCTGCATGAAGGGCGTTGCCTATGTGGGCAACAAGATCGTGGTCGAAGCAGAGATGATGGCACAACTTCAACGAAAATAAAAAAACGTCATGAACCAACCGTTAGCTTATGTCAACCCCCAGGCGAAAGTTGCCGCCAACGTGGTGATCGAACCCTTCGTTTCCATCGACAAAAATGTTGTCATTGAAGAGGGCACGTGGATCGGCTCCAATGTCACCATCATGGAGGGAGCCAGGATCGGCAAGAACTGCAAGATCTTCCCCGGGGCTGTGATCTCCGCCATCCCGCAGGATCTGAAATTTGCCGGTGAGGACACCATCGTTAAAATAGGCAACAACGTCGTCATCAGGGAATTTGCAACCATCAACCGGGGAACGAAAGCCAGCTACGAAACCGTGGTCGGCGACAACTGCCTGCTGATGGCTTACACGCACGTGGCCCATGACTGCATTGTCGGAAACAACGTCATCATGGCCAATGGCGCCATGCTGGCCGGCCATGTCATCGTCGACGACTGGGCCATCATCGGCGGGGGTGTTCTCGTTCTCCAGTTCTGTCATATCGGGGCGCATACCATCATCGCCGGCGGATCGGGAGTTGGAAAGGATGTACCCCCCTATACCAAGGCCGCCCGCGACCCGCTGTCGTACGTCGGGGTGAATTCTATCGGCCTTCGGAGAAGGGGTTTTTCCCCGGAGGTGATCAACAAGATCCAGGAGATCTACAGGATCATCTTCCTGAAGAACTACAACGTAACGCAGGCTGTTGAGATCATTGAAGCCAAGGTGGAGGCGACGCCCGAGCGGGATGAAATACTCTCCTTTATCGCCAACTCCCCGCGCGGGCTCATGAAGGGTTATTCAAAAATCCGTGACAAATAGCAGGACATACCATGATGCGTATTGAGCTTCAGGACGTTGGGAAAAAATTCAATACTGAATGGATCTTTCGCAGGGTATCATTTCATTTTGAACCAAACACCACCTCCGCCATTCTCGGCCGTAACGGTTCGGGAAAATCAACACTCCTCCAGGTAGTAGCCGGAAACCTTCACCCGAATGAAGGGTTGGTTGTTTATACCCTGGATGGCAGGCAGCTTCCGGAACACAATGTATTCAGACACCTTGCCCTGGTTGCACCTTACATGGAACTTATCGAGGATTTCACCCTGCAGGAGATGCTGGATTTTCATTTTTCCTTCAAACAATTTCTTCCGGGATTTGATATTGGCCCTGCAACCGAACTTCTGGGGTTCACCACTGCCCGGCACAGGCAGATCCGCCAGTTCTCCTCAGGAATGAAACAACGGGTAAAACTGGTATGTGCCATATTGAGCGATGTCCCCCTGCTGCTGCTGGATGAACCCACCATGAACCTCGACCAGGCCGGTATCGAATGGTATCTTGACCTGTTAAAGAAATATTCCCTGAACCGGACCGTCATCATTTGCTCAAACCTGCACCAGACGGAGTCGGCGTTTGCCAGCAAAGCGTTACAGATAGAGGAATATAAATAGGGAAATGGCGAAATGGCGAAATGGCGAAATAGTAATAGTTTAGCTATTACCAAAAATCGTAAATCGTAAATCGTAAATCGTAAATCGTAATTTCCTACGGATGTCCTACGAAATAGTAATCGCTGCCTTTGTCAAAGGCGCTGCAGAATTGTGCCTCCGACATGACCGGGGTGTGATGAAGGTAGCCTTTGAGGGTGGAGATCTGCATACCGCAATCAACGGTTAAAAAGGTGTATAACTGGGCGGGATTTGAATCATAAAACTCGGCTGCCCCAAGGCCAAATTCGAAAATTACCACCGGTTTGCACCTCCTGAAGGTTTTCACCCCTCCCATCATCACCTTGAATTCGGCGCCCTCCACATCAATCTTCACAAGGTCGATCCGAAGGTCGTCGGGGATAAACTGGTCGAGCAGCCCGGTTTCAACGGTGATCTGTTCGATATCGACATGTTTCCCGTCGTATTTTCGTTTTTTAATACCACTGTAAGCCGGTGCATTCAGTACGTGCTGAAAGGTAGTACTTCCGGCTTTATCATACAGGGCGGTCTGGTAGATGCTTACGGTGGTGTTACCCCTATACCGGTCCTGCAGGTGGTGAAACAGCTCGGGAATGGGCTCAAAACCAAGTTTTTCACCATCAGGCGCATCCTTGATCATCAGGTCAAGGATTTCACCTTTGTGGCAGCCGATGTCGATGCAGTTTGAATCGCGTTTCAGGCTTCGCCGTATAATTTGCCTGGTGTACGCATCATATTTCTGGTTGCGTGTAACCGAAATGTGGAGCAGGGATAGAAGTCGTTTCAGGAGTTTTTTCATCAGCAGTCGTAAGACCTCATTTTCAAAACAGCCGCAAAATTAACACATTTAATTCAAGATTTTTAACTAATTTTGCAACCCTTTTAAAATCATCCATCAATAAACTTATATGGCTACAACCGCAGATATCAGGAATGGTCTGGTAATTGAATTCAACGGCGATTTATTCAGTATTGTCGAATTTCAGCATGTGAAACCCGGCAAAGGTCCGGCCTTTATCCGCACGAAACTGAAAAACCTTAAACACGGGCGCGTCATTGCCAACACCTTCGATTCAGGTGCTAAGATTGAGATTGCCCGTGTCGAACGCAGGAAATACCAGTTCCTTTTCAAGGAAAACACCGATTATCATTTCATGCATACGGAGACTTTCGAGCAGATCTATGTGCCGGAAACGCTGATCAACGCCCCCCAGTTTTTGAAGGAAGGCCAGGAGGTGGAAATTCTTTTTCATGCCGATACCGAAACTGCCCTGACCTGCGAGCTCCCGCCTTTTGTAGTCCTGAAGATTACCTATACCGAACCGGGGATGCGCGGCAACACCGCGACCAACACCCTGAAGGATTGTACCGTTGAAACGGGCGCCATTGTAAAGGTCCCATTATTTATCGAGGAGGGCGAAACAATCAAGGTGGACACCCGGACGGGGGATTATTCAGAAAGGGTAAAGGTTTAACGATTTACGATTTACGATTTACGATTTACGATTTTTGATTTCCGGTGGTTTACCAGGCTTATTACGTTGTATTCAGTAAATTTCCACGCAGATGAAATTTTCCAAACCGCTTGCCCTCGCCCAGCTGGCTGAGATGTTGCATGCAGAGCCTGTCGGAAACCCGGGATTCCTGGTCACCGGGATGAATGAAATCCATGTGGTTGAGCCGGGTGACCTCACATTTGTCGACCATCCCAAATATTACGACAAAGCCCTGAACTCGGCGGCTACCACCATCATCATTAACAAAATGGTGGAATGCCCCGCGGGGAAGGCCTTGCTGGTGTGTGAAAAGCCATTCGATGCCTACGTTTCACTGGCGATCTTTTTCCGCCCGTTCGAGAAGTCCCTTGCAGCCGTCAGTCCTTCTGCATCCATCGGTGCCGGAACGGTCATCCAACCCGGCGCTTTTGTCGGGAATCACGTCACCATCGGAAGCAATTGCATCATCCATGCCAATGCCAGCATATACGACCACACCGTGATCGGCAACCACGTCATCATCCATTCGGGTGCCGTCATCGGGGCCGATGCCTATTATTTCCAGAAACGTCCTGAAGGATATAAGAAACTGGAGTCCTGCGGACGCGTGGTCATCGGCGACCGGGTTGAGATAGGGGCCGCCACGACCATTGACAAAGGTGTTTCAGGGGATACCTTCATTTCTGACGGGACCAAATTTGACAATCATGTCCAGGTTGGGCACGACACCCATATCGGCAGAAACTGCCTGATCGGTGCATTCTGCGCCATTGCCGGGGTGACCCGCATCGAAGATGATGTGATCCTTTGGGCGAATGTACTGATCAATAAAGACCTTGTGATCGGGAAAGGTGCGGTGGTCCTTGCAGGGTCGGGTACTGAGAAATCACTTGAAGGAGGTAAAACCTACTGGGGAATCCCGGCCATCGAAGCCCGGAAAAAATGGCGCGAAGTGGCAGCCCTCAAAATGTTACCCGATATCCTCAGCAAACTGAAATAAAAGGTTCCCCATTCCCCATCTCATTTCAAACTTCGAAATTCGTTATTCGTTATTCGATATTCGTTATTCCCTTCTTTTCCACCCCTTCCCTCCCGGTAAAAAGATCCAGGGCCACAATGGCTGCCATAAATCCCCATACAGGTACGGAAGCCTTATCGGTATCAAGAAAGTTGTTCATGGTACCGTGAAGGAAATAGGTTATCAGGGCTAGCATCAGCGAGAGGCTGAGCATCCTGACCTCAGGATCCGCCGATCGCCGGTAGACCCTCATGGCCGTGGTAATGAACAGGATGACCGAAGCGATCACGAGGAGCATTCCGGGCAGCCCCTGCTCGGACAAGGGGCCGATGTATTCGCTGTGCGCATTGCCACGGTCCCCCGCATTGGTGCTGATCAGGGTCTTTTCGCCCGAGCGCTGGAAGGGGGCATATTCAAACTGGTAGGTTCCGGGGCCATACCCGAAAACGGGGCGGTCCTCGAACATCCGCAGGGCCGACTGCCAGCGGTTGATCCGTTCCAGATTTGAATTATCAGTCGATATATTGGAGATGGAGCGAAGGTGTTCAACAAAATTTGCAGAAGGGCCCTGCCGGTTCTTTTCGAGGCGGTCGAGGATCTCGAAGGAAAAAATATAGAAGATGAAACCGAGGATGATGGCCACAAACAGGATCCATTTGACCTTGATACGGAATATCACAATAACAAGAACGCCAAGTGCAAAAGCAAGGCTGAGCCATGCGGCACGACAATAGGAAAGGATCAGCGCCACCACCAGGATCGCGAGCACCAGGAAGGCAAAAAACCGGGTGGTCTTCGTATAAACCTTGCTGAAGGTAAAGCCGCAGAACAAGGGGACGTACAATGCAAGGATTGCGCCATATGCCGTATGGTCGTTGTAAAACGGTTCCATAACCCAGTGGCCGGCCTGCTCGGCAAAACCCCAAAGGGAATGGTTATAGGTGGTATAGGCGATAACCCCGAGGAGAGGCACAGCGTAAAGCCACACAAACAGGCTAATGTTCGAACGTTTCCTGAAAAGCTTGATCCCGAGAATATAAAAAGGGATGACGAACCAGAGCCGTGCCAGCAGGTGCTTGAACGAAACCAGCGGCAGGTCGCTCGTCATGCTGGTGATCAGCATCCAGACAAGCTGCAGCAATACCACGACCGTGAGCGGGTGTGTCCATATGCGTGAATCAAAGGTATTGTCGTAAAACATTTTGATAATGAACATGAGCAATACGCCCAGCATGAGGGGTTCCGACGGAAGCGAAATTCCTACGTTGAATTCAAACTGCGTGATATTGATGGCAACGGGTGTCACCAGGGTAATGAGCAGCAGGATTTTGTCGAGGGAATAAAAATAGAGGTAAAGGATTACGAGGAATGCCGGGAATAATAGCAGCCAGTATATCTCGCGATAAACAAAATAACAATTAAGCCCGATAAATATCGCACTCAGCACATACAGGATGGTGATCCCGCGCTTGCTGCCAAAAAGATAACTTTGTATTTCTGACAGTTTATCCTTCATCCGTAATGGTCGCCAGGCTGCGGAATTTGCTTCGTTCAATCAGGCCGATGATCAGGATGGCCATAAAAAATGCGGCAAGGGTGCTGAAAACAACGATCAGCCACCTGATGGGGTAACCCTTTTTATCCGGCACGAAGGGTTTGCTGAGCACATTTACATAGGTATAGTTCCTGTTGTAATCGAGCAAAGCGCGGTCGGCATCCATCTTCATGGTGCTGAAGGCCTCCGATTCGGCGCGCATCATCTCCGACAGCATCAGCATCTCACCTCCCTTTTCCTCCAGGTTTTTCTTCATGGCTTTGGCTTCGGCCGATCGCACCGATCCTCCGCCCGTGCCCAGGTATGCCCTGACGACTTCACGTGTCTGTGATTCGTATTGCAGGATTCCAAACTTGACGCCGAGTTCCTCTGCACGGTTTTTCAGGGAATCCATGTAGTTTTTACGAACACCCATGATATAGTTGTAATTGAGCACAACCTCGCCAAATTTTTCCCTGTGCATCGTCCTGATCTTCTTATTGTAGGCTTCAAGCATGGCATTGATGAGATCACGGGCCATTAAGGGATCCTGGTCCCATATTTCGATTTCCACAGCCCCGTATGGAGTTTTATTGATTCTTACACGCTGGCTGTATTCCCAAACCAGGGTACTTTCAAAATGGGTATAGGCTGAATCAATGCCCCAGTGACGTGCCAGGTCAAATTTCTTCACCAGGCTGTCGCGGATATCCCTCGACTGGAAAATCTGGACACTTTGTTCCGTCTCGCTTTCATCGGAATAGGGCGAAATGTTGGAAGGGTATAAAAGGCAATTGGATTTATACAGGGGAGTGATGAAAAGAGGGCTGGAAAACAAAATGGAGAGCAGGATGGCAGCAACCACCACGACAATGAGCTGCATTTTCCATTTGATGGAGACCGCAATAATATTTTTACTGTTGAAAAAACTGTCCATACGTTGGATTTTTTTTATGATTGACCAAGCTGAAATTTCTTATGAGAATTATAGTCGGATATCTTTTCCATCACCATGATCACGATGATCGACATGAAAAGTGCTGCAACCGTTGAAACCATCACGATCAGCCACCGGATGGGATATGAGTTCCGTTCAGCTTTGAAGGCATCGCTGACCACGAATTTCTGGGGAAGGTTCTCTTCGGCATCCACTTTTGCCTGCTTGTATTTGGTTTCAAGCAGGGTGAGCTGTTCCGTTTTATATTCAAGCGAATTTTTCAGTGACATGTAAATCCCCCCGTACTTGCCCAAAACATCCAGTTTTTTCTGAATGGCGGCCAGGGCGTTTTTATTCCCGTTCATAAGAGAAATGGCATATTGCTGGTTAAAAACCTGCGATTGATATTCCACATCGTTTACCCCCAGACTTCCCAGGGCGATCAGGGAGTCGACGATTTTATCTTTTTCCGCTTTCAGCGCATTGTATTCGGCTTCCACGATCCTGAATCCCTTCACCGAACGCTGGCGCATCATATCATTTTTTACCGAGTCGAGCAGGGAGGCAATGCTATTGGCAATTTCAGCGGCAACAAGGGGGTCGGCGTCGTACACCGCAATCTGAACGGCCATGAACTCCGTCCGCCTGAAGGTGATGTTGTTATCGTATTCCCGGAATAGTTTTGAATATTTATAATCGGAGGTACTGTCGATATTGTAGTGCTTCATCAGGTCGAACTTGTGCATGACACGGTCGCGGATCTTGTTTGAGTTGAGAATCTGGAGAAGCTGCTCGGCCTGGTCGTCTTCCCCGAAGGCAGTTATGTCCTGCCCTTTGACCGATTGTTCATTCAGCAGCGATTTGGAGATGGAACTGCTGCTGGCCGGGAACATGATCACAGTCGATTTGAATTTTGGCGTGATAAACAAAGGGGATGAGAAAAACCAAGAACCCAGAAGCGCTACTACCATAACAACTGACAGCGGTTTTCGCCATTTATAGAGAAAAATAACGAGGTTAGAGGAATCGAAATCTTCTCCTTTTTTTATCTCACTGGTCATAGAAGAAATATCAAAATTGTTGCCAAAGGTAGCCAATTATACGGAACAGGCAACAGTAAGTTACAAGGAAATGCCAAATTATCAGCGGTCTTCCCGTAAAATCCTGACCAGCGACTTCAGGCTCCACAACCTTAACAAAAGAGCAAGCAAAACCGAAGCTGCGATCATCAGGGCGAAATTGCCGAACCATGCCCTGGTTGCAGGCAGGAAGGACCAGTGAATGACGATGGAATGGGAAAGAAGGTTAAAGGCAATGACGCCGGTCACGAAAACAGCCAGGGTAAATAGAAAACGGTAATTGATCCTGAATTTAAATACGCGCTGTACCATGATGACCTGGAGAATCGCCATGGTAAACTGGGTCACCAGGCTGGAGATGGCTGACCCTGAGGCTAAAAACCGCGGGATCAGCAAAAGGTTCAGCACAAGATTGATGACCAGTCCCGCCACGGCGATGATGTTAAGGTGCTTCAGGTTGCCGTTGGCTGTGAGCAGGGTCCCGAAAATATAGGTCATGGAAACGGCGACGAAACCAAGGATGAGCATCTGGAAAACGTGGGTTGAGGAGCTGATGTGGTTGTTCCCTGCATGGGTATTGTACAGCAGGTCGATCATTTCGTAACTGTAAAAAAAGGATCCCATGGCCACAATGATGGCCAGGGTGATGATCAGGGTGAAGGAGAGTTTCAGCATATGCTCGACAGACTGCCGTTTTTTGATCATCTTGGAAAAAATCGGGACCAGCAGCACGGCGAAAAGGTAGGCGATCATGTTTGCGGCGTCGAGCAAACGGAACCCTGAAGCATAGATACCTGCCTGGAAATCTCCGGTTTTTTCAGCCAGGACATTTTGCAGCAGGACCGGGTTCAGGTGGCAGACGGTGGCAATGATTCCAACCTGAATGTTCGGCGCTCTTTTTGGCAGCAGAACTTCCAGCATTACCGGGTCAAGCCTGTTGTAAAAGGTCATCAGCAGCACCAGCAGGGCAAACGGGAGGCTCTGCTTGATGATCATGAGGAAAAAAGGCCAGTTCCAGTTCAGCTTCCTGAAACGTGCTTTCTTCACAACGATCAGGAAGGCAAGGGCGGCGGTTATGGAATAGGCGGCGGTTTGGGAATATACGAACCATTCAATCCTGAATTTTGATACGGTAACATGGCCCCAGAGCAGCAACCCGCAAAAAAGGATCATCAGGAGGCGGTCGAGTACCGACAAGATGCTGTCGGTCTTGAACATTAAAAATCCCGAAATGTTCGAACGCAGGTAGAGAATGAATGAGAGCAGGAACTGGTTCAGTGCAAGCCACCCCAGGAGCCAGAATTGCGCCGGGCTGTATCTCAGGATCAGCGCCCCGATGAATGCAAGCATCACATAGGCAAGGCCGAGCAGGAGTTTCAACACCAGGATTCCCGAAAAATGCTTGTTCAGAAGGTGATTGTGCTGGGCGATGTTCCGGTTGTTGAAATTGGTGATCCCGAAATCGAGGATGATGTTGAAGAGAAAAGAAAAATTCAGGATCACAAAATAGAAGCCATACTCCCCCACCCCAACATTTCGCTGTACGGTTAGGTCAATCCCAAAAATCCATACGGGTTTTATGAGAAGGTTTAAAAAAAGGAGTAACCCCAGGTTTGTCAGGAACTTCCGCTGCATGAACCAAGAATAAAAGCTACCGGGAGTGGTAACTTTTCATTATAACTCAAAAAATATTCAGATATTTGCTACAAAGTTAAGAAAATTAATGAACATTGCTGTTAACACCAGGCTGCTCATCAGGGACAAACTCGAGGGAATCGGCTGGTTCACCTATGAATCGCTGAAAAGGATCACCACCCAGCACCCTGAGCACCACTTCTACTTCATTTTTGACCGTGAATATGACCCTGAATTCCTGTTTTCAGATAACATCACGCCGGTCATCCAGTATCCCCACGCCAGGCACCCGGTGCTCTATTACACCTGGTTCGAGATGGCCATCCCCAAACTGCTCGAACGGATCAAACCCGACCTGTTTCTTTCGCCTGACGGATTCCTGTCGCTGAAGACCCCCGTTAAATCGCTGGCTGTTTTTCACGATCTGAACTTCGAACATTACCCGCAGGATATTCCTTTCTGGACCCGTCGCTTCTACCGCCAGTATTTTCCGAAATACGCCGCAAAAGCGGTCCGCATCGCAACTGTCTCGGGATTCTCGAAAGATGACATCGTTCGCCAGTATCATGTCTCGCCCGACAAAATCGACGTGGTTTACGACGGGGCCAACGATGCATACCATCCCCTTACTGCGGCGGAAAAAGAGGCCGTAAGGCAGGAAGTAACGGGCGGACTACCCTATTTTGTCTTCATCGGGTCGCTCCACCCCCGTAAGAACCTGGCCAACCTTTTCCGTGCTTTCGACCTGTTTAAAAAGTCAAACCCCTCTGAAGTCAAGATGGTGATCGTCGGGGCTAAAAAGTGGTGGACCCGTGAAATTGACATTGCCTTCAACCGCATGATTTTTTCCGATGATGTGATCTTCACAGGCAGGCTGAACATCGACGAACTTGCCGGTGTGCTGGGATCTGCCCTCGCCCTTACCTATGTTTCATACTTTGAAGGGTTCGGAATCCCCATCGTGGAGGCTTTCAGGTGCGACGTTCCCGTCATCACTTCGAATGTAACCTCAATGCCCGAAGTTGCGGGCGACGCCGCCATGCTGGTCGATCCGTTTGACCCTGAATCGATCGAAGAGGCACTTTATAAATCATACCAGTATGAAAGCATCCGGCAGGAACTGATCCTGCGCGGCCGCAAACGCAAGGACCTCTTCTCATGGCAGCAGACGGCTGACCGGCTCTGGGAATCCATCGAAAAAGCTGTTAAATCCTGATCTTTTATGAATATCCTCCTGCTTGGTTCCGGTGGCCGTGAACATGCAATCGCATGGAAACTCAGCCAAAGCCCCCTGATGTCGCACCTGTTTATCGCTCCCGGTAATGCAGGCACCGCCAGGCTCGGGACCAACCTGCCCGTGGGGGTTAATGATTTTCCCGGGATCAAAGCGGCAGTGCTCACCCACCAGGTTGGGATGGTCATCGTTGGCCCCGAAGATCCCCTGGTCAATGGCATCCACGACTTTTTCCTGGCCGACAGCGATCTTAAGAACATCCCCCTGATCGGTCCGAACCGGGAAGCCGCCCGTCTCGAGGGAAGCAAGGACTTCGCCAAACAGTTCATGGTCCGCCATGGAATACCCACGGCACGCTACAGGACCTTTGGCGAGTCGGACATCGAAGCGGGCGTTGAGTTTCTCAGGAGCCTCCGGCCACCATACGTACTCAAGGCCGACGGACTGGCCGCCGGGAAAGGGGTGATCATCTGTCCTACACTCGCGGAAGCCGAAAGCGAGTTTACCGCCATGCTCAGGGAGCAGCGTTTCGGCGCAGCTTCAATGAAAGTGGTTATTGAAGAGTTTCTTTCAGGCATCGAACTGTCGGTCTTCATCCTGACCGATGGCAGGAACTATAAAATTCTGCCCGAGGCAAAAGATTACAAAAAGATCGGGGAGGGCGATACAGGTCCCAATACCGGCGGAATGGGTTCGGTTTCACCCGTACCTTTTGCAGGGCCGGCGTTCATGCAGAAGGTGGAAGAACAGGTGATCAGACCCACCATCGAGGGACTGCGGACGGATGAGATTGAGTACACAGGATTTATCTTCTTCGGGCTAATCAAGGTTAAGGACGATCCCTACGTAATCGAATACAACTGCAGGCTTGGCGATCCCGAAACGGAATCGGTGATCCCCCGGATCCAGAACGACCTGGTCAGGCTTTTCCAGTCGGTTGCAGAGCAGTCGCTAGGCAACGAAACCATCACCGTCGATCCGCGATTTGCAGCCACTGTCATGCTGGTTTCAGAAGGATATCCCGGCGATTACCAGAAAGGAAAAGTGATCGGGGAGAACGCTCCCTCCGGCGGGTGCCTGTTTTTCCATGCAGGGACCACGCTGAATCCTGTCACCGGGGAGACCATCAGCAGCGGAGGCAGGGTGATTGCGGTCACATCCTATGGTGACACGATGAAGGAGGCCCTTTCCAGATCATATGAAAATGCTGAAAAGATATCCTATGACGGGAAATATTTCCGCAAGGATATCGGGTTTGACCTTGGCAGCTGAAGGAATAAGCCTACAATGACATCACCGGATGGCTGCAGTGCGATCTAACCTCACTAATCTCTGACGGGCAACGTGTTTATACGTTTTTTTAAATCCAGCTTTTTCATACAGTACCTCACCATAGGGGTTATCGGGCTGTGCCTGTGGGCAAGTTCGTTTTTGGCCCCCCCCGGGATGCCCGCACCAGACGGGCCGGTTCCGTTGTATGAAATGCTGTACAGCCTCCTTCACAACTACCCGGTGACGGCAAGTTTACTGGGATTCCTGCTGGTCATGGGCGAAACCTACTGGCTCACCACGATCCTTAGCAGCCACGACCTTGTAATGAAAAATTCATCACTGTCGGCACTGGTTTTCATCGTCATGATGAGTTTTCTTCCGGGGCAGCTGACCCTGAACCCCATCAACATCTCCCTTGCCTTCATGATCCTTGTGCTTTACCATCTTTTAATCTCATACAACAAACCGGAACACCTCGACCGCATCTTCGCCGCAGGGTTTTTCACGGCATTCGCCAGTCTGTTTTACCTCCCTTTCCTTTTCTGGTTTGTTTTCGTGGTAATCAGCTTCCTGATTTTCAGGGCCGGGAACTGGCGCGCATGGCTGGCTGCTTTCATCGGGCTGCTCACACCGTTTATATATGTGGTGGTTTGGTATTTCTGGCATGACCGGCTGACAGTCGTCATGAACGAATACCTGGCCTTCTTCCGCCACATCCTGGTTTTCCCAAACCCGTTTCATACCGACTTCTGGATTCTCAGCGGGTTCACCCTCCTCCTTGCATCCTGGGGAATAGTCGCGTTTCGCAGCGGGCCTGTCGAGAAAACTGTTGAGATCAGGTCAAAGACCAACATTCTCATGTGGACACTGGTATTTACCCTGATATCATTTACCTACGCCCGATCCCTGGCCATCTTTCACCCTGCGCTTGCCATGCCGGCCATGGCGATGGTCATCACAGGAACCCTGACGAGGCTGAAAAAAACCCGCGTTACGGAGATCATCCTTCTGATATATTTTCTGGCCGTATTGTTTAACAACCTTTTCATCCACAATATTTTTTATCGTTAACGGCCATGAAACTCGCCATGCTTGCGGACCATTATTCCGAATCGCTTACCGAGGCCGGTTGTGATGAAGCCGGCCGGGGATGCCTGGCAGGACCCGTGGTTGCCGCGGCCGTCATCCTTGAACGCGATTTCAGGAATGAGACCCTGAACGACTCAAAACAGCTTACCCGGAAACAACGCGACAACCTCCGCCTGGTCATCGAGGAGCAGGCCGTTGCATGGGCTGTTGCGTTCGTTGACGCGGCAACAATCGACCAGGTTAATATCCTGAATGCCTCCATCTTGGCCATGCATCTGGCCGTTGGTAAACTGAGCTGTTGTCCGCAGTTGCTCCTGATCGACGGAAACCGGTTTAAACCCTACCCGGGCATCCTGCATCAATGCATTGTAAAAGGAGATGAAAAATTCCTTTCCATCGCCGCTGCCTCCGTACTTGCCAAAACCCACCGCGATGAGTTTATGCGCCGTATCCATGAGGAATATCCCCGGTATAACTGGAAATCCAATAAAGGATACCCTTCGCCCCGGCATCGCGAAACAATCATTGAACTGGGTGCGACCCCCTATCACCGGTTGACCTTCAGGGTGAGGGGTTCATAACTTCCGCCCGGGGTAACGGGATCAATTGGCAATTTAGGTTACCTTTGCGCCGGTTTTTTCAAGGAAAACCATACATGAAAAACCTCAGAATTTATCTGCTTGCCTTTGCGGCGGTGGTTACCCTGGCAGGATTTTCCTGGTTAAGCTTCAGCCTCTACCAGAAAATTCACCGGCCTGCCGAATCGCCATTCAATGCAATTCCGGGGAACACCGCCCTGATCATCCAGATCAATAAGGCAGGAAACCTGCTGGAAGAGATGAACCGGTCGAATCTTTTGTGGAAGGCCCTCTCCCGCTTCCCCGGGATCAGCGTGGTCAGGAATGAGCTGCAGTTTGTCGACTCGGCCGGCCGAAAAAACGAAAAGATCTGTAAAATCTTTCAGCAATACAATGTACTGGTTGCCATTACACTGAGCGGACGGACCAATTTCGGGGCATTGTACATCACCACCGTGTCAGGCTCCAGTCCAGAATCGGATATTTCCGATTACATCCAAGAAATCAGTTCGGGCCGGGCAATTATCTCCGAAACCCCATATTCCACCACCAGTCTGAAAAGAATCCTGTACAAGGGAAGCCGCGACTCATTTTATTTTGCCGTTATCAAGGGTGTCTTCATGGGTAGTTTTCACGCCGACCTTGTCAAGAGGGCCGTCGACCGGCTATCGCTCAACACTCCCATGGCCGCATCGGCTGGCTTCAGGAAGGTGGAGGCCTCCGCAGGCAAAAAAGTGGATGCAAACATCTTTGTCAACTACCGGTTTTTTTCACTGGTCCTCTCAAAGCTTACCCGTGACGAGAATCTGCCGGAATTGCTGAAACTCTCCAATTTTGCCGACTGGAGCGGGCTCGACCTGATGATTAAAAAGGACGAGCTTCTTTTTAACGGTATTACGGTCGCTTCCGACAGCAGCCAGCAATTCCTGGCGCTTTTCAACGACCAGAAACCCCAGAAGAAGGAACTGACCTGCATCATCCCCGAAAAGGTCCGCTACTTTGCCACCTACGGTTGGAGCGACGCTTCCCGCTTCAGCCAGCGTTTCCAGAACCGTACGCCGCACGATGAGGGATTTGCAGCGGAACAGAACCTCGCAACCACCCTCATCGACCGGTTCCAGCTTAACATTGGCGAATATTTCCTTCCCTGGATCGGGCACGAAGGATGCCTCTTTACACTCGCGGAGCGCGAATCCTCGGCCGATGTGAACTATTCGGCTTTCAGCTCCCAGGACACACTGCTCACCCGATCGCTGCTGTTCGCCCTTGCCGATACCATCGGGATCAGGGCCGACTCCATCCTTTTCAGGGGACACAAGATCTACCGGATGGACCTTCCGGCCTTTATCCCAACCCTTTTTGGTGAACTTTTTTCCAAGGTTGATGTTAAATGTTTCACTTTCCTGAAAGGTTACGTGGTTTTCGCACGGCAGCCCAAAGACCTTGAACAGGTGATCAGCGCTGTATCTGAAAATACAACCATTGACAAAGATAAAACCTACAGGGATTTTGAAGTAAGCCTGTCGGAAACATCGAATGTATACTATTATTTCAGCACGCGAAACGCCCTGCCGTCCCTTAAAAGTGTAATGAGCCAGGAGCTGGCCGACCAGCTGAACCCGGTCATGGACAGCCTGCGCAAATTTGAATCGGTTGCTTTCCAGTTCAGCAATGCCGACGGAAAATTCTATTCGAACATCTTCTTGCGTTACAATCCGAACCTGGGGAAGGAAGGCCCCCTGGAATGGCAGGCAAAACTCGACACCAGCATTTCAGGGCAACCCAGGATATTTCAAGGGGGCACAGGCAGCGACCCCATGGTGACGGTGACCGATTGCATCGGTAATCTCTATGTCATTGATCCGCAGGGACATGTCCAATGGCGCGTTCATCTCATGGGGAACCTTCTGGGTGAGATCCATGGCATCAGGCTTCCCGGAAGCGACTCGCTCTACCTGCTCTTTAACACCGATACCCATTTATATCTTCTGCACGCAGACGGACGGTTTGCAGAAAAATTCCCGATGCGTTTTCCCATCCACGCAACCAATGGTCTATCCATTACGGACTGGGAAAATAATCGGGATTACCATATTTTTGTCGCCTTCCAGGATAACCGTGTCTACAGCTTTTCCCTGGGCGGCACTTCCGATCCCGGCTGGAAACGCCCGGGACTGAAGGAAGAGATCACTGAACCCCTTGCAAGTTACGTGATCGGGAACAGGGAATACCTGGTTATTTCGGGTCACACAGGTACAACAGCCTTTGTCGGCCGCACAGGTGTTCCACGGCTTACCCCGGGCCCACGGTTTCTGCGGGCGTCAAATTCAGGAATTTATCCCAACAAAACCGGTAAACGGGGTGAATTCGTAACCACCGACCCCGACGGGAAGGTGATCTTCCTGCAACAAAACGGAAAGACAACCGAGGTCACCCTGAATCTTTTTTCAGCGGCTCACCGGTTTTACTATGAAGACATCACGGGCAACGCTCAGGATGAGTTCATTTTCATCGACCGGAACCGGGTCTATTACTACGGAAATAATTTTAAACCCGTATACTCCTATATGTTCCGTCATGCCAACACCTGCCCGCCCTTCCTGCTGCACGGTGCCGACGGAAAAACCATGGTTGGTTTCGTCATGCCCGAAACAAACGAACTATACCTGTTCGACCGCTACGGTTACCGTGAACTCGAATCGGGTATCCGCGGGAACACGCCTTTCGACATCGGGAATCTGGAACCGGGAAACAAGCAGCGGCTTGTGGTGGGTGCCGGGAAATATCTCAAATGCTTCCGGTTAGCGCAACCGGAGCCTGGTTCCAGGTAGGGGCTCCGCATTTTCCGAAAGCGGGTTTCTTTTGTACAGCATTTTTAATTTTATGCCATATCCCTGTGCAATCCGTGCGAGAGTCTCCCCGCTCTGCACCACATGGGTGGCATGGGCGGCTTTTCGGCGTTTTGCATGCAGGTATATGATCTGACCAGGATGCAGGTTGCTGTCGTTCAAATCGTTAAACTTCATCAACTTCCTGATCGAAATATTGAAAGCGCTGCTTAACCTTGCCAAATTGTCTTCCTTTCCGGCCAGGACCAGGCGGAGACCGTTGTTAATATATACCTGGTGACCATCGGGGGCCATTTCTGCCAGACTGAAATGGCTGACCCACGGATTTGACGAAATTTCCCCGCCGTTCATGGCAAGTGAATCCGCGAACGCCTTGCCGAAGTCTCCGCTGTCGAACCTGAAAAGTTTGTAGGTTTCAATCGTTTTGATCAGCTGACCGGCATAAGCGGGATTGGTAGCATATCCGGCATTCTTCAGTCCCAGGGCCCATCCCGCGTAATCGGTTATCCTGAGATGGAACAAGGATTTGTAACGGTCCCGCTCCACCAGGAAGGATGAGTGATCGCGAAAACACTGCTCAGCCGAACTGTACTTTCTGAAACATTCGTTCGGACGGTCATCATCCTTGTACATGGTCTCGCCCGTCCAGTCCTTATGGCACTTGATCCCGAAATGGTTGTTGGCCTGAACCGCCAGCGGACTCTGGCCCGCATTTGACTCCAGGATCCCCTGTGCGAGGGTGATGCTTGCCGGGATTTTTGATACCGCCATTTCATGAACCGCAATCTCCCGGTACCTGACAATATATCGCAACACCATGGTTTTATAGTCGGCCCGCTGGGCCACCACCGGGGGGGTCAACGATAACAGGAACAGCATCGTGATGCTGATTTTCAGGAAAGGAATAGCCGGGCAGAATGTCTTCATGAGCAGATTATATTGGCAGACAACGGGTTTTTACTTCTTTATTCAAACGGCAGGTCCATGAATTCCGGTATAACTCCCGGCAAAAATACGGTTGATCTCCTACCGTCACCTTCGAGGTATGAAACGGGCCAGGCTTGAACCGGTTCAACCGTCAATGTGTCACAAGGTCGCGGAACCGCCGGCCCCGTTCCTCGAAATTCCGGAATTCGTCATAGCTTGCCGCCGCGGGCGACAACAGGCATGCATGGCCCGGCAAAGTTTCGCGGAATGCGATCTCCCTGAAATCGTCAAACCGGTTTATATAAAAAAGTTTCTGATCAGGATTCCCGAACTTCTCCAGGAGCCCGCCGATGCGCCTGCCGGCTTCGCCTGCCAGGATGATGTTCCTGATGCCCGATTTTCCAAGGAACGACGCCAGGTCATCGTATTCAATCCCCCGGTCGAATCCCCCGGCGACAAGTGTATCCACCTTCGGGATCGCCCTGACCGCCTCCATGCAGGCTTCGGGGATGGTGGCGATCGAGTCGTTGTAAAAATGTATCTTCCCGAATTCACCGACATATTCAAGACGGTGTTCGAGCCCTTTAAACGTCGCAACAGCGTCACTTACCGATTCAGGATCAATCCCATGGATCATGGCAACGCTGATGGCCGCCAGGATGTTTTTCAGGTTGTGTTCCCCGCGCAGGAAGCGGTCCTGGTGGATCTGCCAAACCGGGACAGTATCCCTGCCATTGGAAAAGCAGGCCCATCCGTCGCGAAGAAAAGAACCCGGACCCGTTTCCCCGGCAACCGAAAACGGGTAACATCTCCTGTGGCTGCAAAAGGGCTGCACATGACCCGAAACAAGCGCATCATCCATATTGTAAACAAGAAAATCCTCTTCCTGCTGGTACCGGGTGACATTCACTTTGGCCTGCTGGTATTGACCATAGCTTTCATAGGCATCGAGGTGTTCCTGGAAAAGGTTCAGCAACACCGAAATGTGGGGCGCAACGGTAATGAATTCGAGTTGGTGCGACGACAGTTCAAACACAACAATTGTTTCGGGCCCGACCAGGTCGGCAATGTGAAAAACCGGGCTGCCAATGTTCCCGGCAAGGAGGGCGTCCTTTCCTGCTGTTTTCAGGATGTGGTGAATGAGGCTTGCGGTCGTGCTTTTGCCCTTGGTGCCGGTGACGCCGATCACCCTGCCGGCAAAACACTCAAGAAAAATTTCGGTTTGCGAGGTGATCTGATCCCTTCTTATCCGGCCGCCCGGGTGGTTCTGATCCTGCAGCAGTTGCCAGACAGGGATCCCGGGAGACCGGAATATGGCATCGAAACCCTGCAGTTGTTCCAGGTAACCAGGCCCGGTGATCAGGGCAACCGCATCGTCATGAGCGATCAGCGGGTTGTCGCGGATGGCTTCACTGGCATCGGCAATCGTAAGGCGTTTACCGGGAAACGCCTCGCGCAGCCGGGAATAACTTGCCTGACCTTCACGGCCGAATCCAAGCAGAACAATCGATTTGCCCGTGAACCGTTTCCTGAGATATTCAATCATGACCGGTCATTTTTCAACACCCTGTTTTGAAGCGCATTCACCAGTACCTGCTGGAATCCGGGCTGAAGGTGGTGTTCTGTTTCAACATGCAGCAAAGCCTTTTCAAATTCAACCCCCGCGTATTGCCGGTATGCATCCGTATGGATGTAATACCTTAGCAGGAAGGGCAGTCCGGACGCATCCCGCTGCCGGATGGCTTCACAGAGTGCCAGGTTGACCTCCCGGATGGTTCCCACGCAATCGAACGGTTTCTCTTCGGCAATTCCGGTAACCTGGTCGAGGAACAACTGCAGGGACGGATCGTCGAGAAGGTCCTTCCCGAAGATAGCGGCAAGGTTTTTATCCGGAAGAAACGGCGAGAGCATGATCCAGGTAAAGAGGCATTTGGCACATTGTCCGCACCATGAATCGGTTTTGCTGCCGGCGTTGCAACTTTTAAAAACCGCGTGGTATCTGGGGAGATCCGAAAAAATGGAAGCTATCTGCAATTCGCTGAGCGGGCGCAGGAAGCTGAAATAATTGATCTCTTCGCTGATCCACCGGTGCACATATGTCCGGAACCCTGACTCAAAACCAAGCGACTTCGAATACTGGTGGTTGATCGTGGTTCCACCGATGGTCGGTTCGCTGGCACTTGATTCGTTTGACAAAGCAATATGGCGGTGTCCTGACAAAATGGCTGAGAGGACTGTTATAAATGCCAGGAGTGCCGAGAAGGGGGTGTGACCGTTCAGAAAGCCCTCATCGTTCAATTGAAGCAACAACGGATCGAGGGTCCGGCGGATTTCGATGAATTCCTCCCCGGAAAAACCCATTGCCGCGATTGTTTCAATGCTGGCCGCCCGCGGGTTCATGATCAGTGGGATACTTCCCGGCAGTTTTCCAAGCAGTTCAAGAGTCACGGCCGAATCCTTGCCCCCGCCAACGGGAATGATCACCCCGGCATCGGGATAAAATTTTTCTTTGGGGGCAACCGCATCAGAAGCAACCTCAACCTGCATAAAATTGTCTTTCGTTGCAGGGATGGAATTGAGGTAAAAAAACTCCCCCAGCCCGTTGAAATAGAGTTTTTTCCACCAGGTTACCTGGTCGGGATGCAGTGAAAATGGCCGGATGATCAGCTTTGGTGCGCAGGCCGCCTTCCAGTAACTGATCAGTTCGATCATGCCGATGTTGAAAACGATGTTATCGAGATGCCCGGCAATCGCCCCATCGGGAAGGAAAAAGGATTTCCTGGGGATAAAAAGCGTGGGATGAAAATAAAACTGGCCGGCAAGGTTGAAGGTGAAACGGATATCAAGTCCTTCGGGGTTAAGGGCAATTTCCTGTTTTTCAAAGACAAAATAAGGGAATTGCCGGCGTAACCGGTTATATTTATCCTCGCTGCTTGACCTGGCCATGAATTGGTATTATATTTGTAGAGATGACCTCGTCGCAAAAGTACTAAAATTGTAAGAATAATATGGAAAATCAACGCATAAAGCCCAAACAGGGAAGCATCCTGATCTCTGAGCCGTCGCTGCGCGATTTCTATTTCAGGCAGTCGGTCATCCTGCTTGCCGAGCACAATGATGAAGGCACCTTCGGGGTGATCATCAACAAGCCCATCGAAGCCCGTCTGAAAGACATCATCAAAGGTTTCCCCGCTTACAACCTGCCGGTTTTCCTTGGCGGCCCGGTGAAAACCGACAGCATTTTTTACATCCATACGCATGCCGGGGTCGATCATTGCGTGCCGATCATGCAGGGGCTTTACTGGGGAGGCGACCTTGAGATCATCAGGTCGATGATGAAACGCAAGGAGATCCTCCCGAACGACATCCGTTTTTTTGTCGGTTATTCAGGCTGGTCGCCCAGGCAGCTTGACCGGGAAATCAGCGAGAAATCATGGGTCCTTTCACAAACCACCGCCGGCGAAGTGATCATGGAACATCCTGAAAACCTCTGGAGCAACTACCTGAAAAACATGGGGCAGGATTACGCCATCTGGGCAAATTATCCCGCCGATCCCGCCTTCAACTGATCCGCTTATTTTTCCACCTGTTCCCCTCGCGGACGATACCATATCATAAAAAAAATCTAATTTTACCCGGGATTTCCCGTTTTGGGATTTGACAACACATTTGTGCCTATGAAAAAAAACGACCTGCTTGTCCTGGGGGTGATTATCCTGCTATTCCTCCCGTTTTTCCTGTTCACACCGGTTTTCATGGTGTACAGGGATTTCAACGCGGGGCACGGATATGTGATGAGTTTCGTCAAGTTTGCCATTCTGGCCACTTTCGGCGAATGCCTCGGGCTGAGGATCAGGACAGGCAATTATCTCAAGCCCGGGTTCGGCCTGATCCCGCGGGCACTGGTGTGGGGCTTCCTGGGAATCGTCATCAAAACAGGGTTTGTGATCTTCGGGGAGGGTGCGCCGGTCATGCTGAAGAGCTTCGGCGTGGTTTTTCCGACCGCAAATCCTGCCGATATCCTGCGCCTGCCGGGTTTCACCATGCTTAAACTGCTTTCGGCCTTCAGCGTGAGCGTTACCCTTAACCTTTTATTTGCACCCGTTTTCATGGCCTTCCACCGGATAACCGACATGCACATCCTGCATACATCAGGTACGATTAAAGGGTTTTTCACTCCCGTGAAGGTCGGCCAATATGTTCGTGACGCCGACTGGTCAACCTTCTGGAATTTTGTCCTGAAACGGACCATTCCCCTCTTCTGGATCCCAGCCCATACCCTGAATTTCATGCTGCCGGAGGGCTACCGCATCCTGGTCGCAGCACTTTACAGCGTGGTACTTGGCATCCTCCTCTCCCTTGCAGCACTCAAGGAAAAAAAGTAACCCCTTCCCTCCACCTGCACAGGACGATACCATGAATTGATCTCCTGTTTGCATTTTTATTGATTTTTTTTATACTTTTATCATCCTGAAAGACAAATGATCCATGGGAAAAGGATTAGCAGTTTCCGTTTTCCTCCTGTTGGTGATGCCGTTGCTTGCATTCCCGGAAGGGACGAAGCAGATTGCACCTTTCCCGGCCGCTTTAGGCTGGGTGTGTATCGATAAATCGCGCAATGATTTCGGATCTTTTGATGCCGCTCCCGAATTCAGGATCAATATCAATATTACCGTCACCTCTGAAACGATCAACTTCGGCCTGGGTAAAAACATCGACACGGTGCCTGTCAATCTCAAATACCGGTTAAAGGATCCTGCCGGCAACATTGTCCTCGGCCCCCTCCCCATACCGGCATCCGGAAAGGGGTTCATAGGCGACTGGAATTCGGCGGCCATCGGTCCTTTCCCTGCGTCAGGCGGATACGATCCGATACATTACGCTCCGACGTCAACCGGTGACTACGTCCTTGAATTTTCATATCCGCCCGACAGCGCAGGCTTTTATACCGAAAATCACCGGATCATGTTCCGTTTTTTCGACATCACGGTGGTTGATGCGGCCGGAAAACCGATCCAGGGAAGGGTGTGGTCAAAAGCCTGGCAGTTTAACAGCGGGAATGTACTTGCCCCTCCGACCATCAACCGCTTTTGGGGGATCATGTACATCCTGTCGGACGACAGTATTGTAACGAGTGTGAACTGCAACGGATTCGTGGGCGGAACATTCTCCATTTCCAGCAACAAAACCGGGTGTTCCACCACCGGAAACATAAATGTTGACCGGCAATCGCGTACCGGGTTCCATACCTACCCGCAGTACAAGATTTTTTTATCCGACCCCGACAGCCTCATCTTTCCAACCGGGAAATCGCACCCGGGGATCAACCTTCCGATTACGACAAAAAGCGATTGTGCCACAGGCAGCGTCGACCTGGGAGTGAAAGTCGACAAGGACGGCGAGATCGAGGTCTTCATCGACGTAAATCCGAACCCGGGCGCGGATCCCCGGGATTTGAAAATCACCGCTAATGTCCTGGCAAACCCCGGGGGAAACGGTTATAACATCATCCACTGGAACGGAAATGACGGCAAGGGAGCCCCTGTTAAAGACGGGACGGTCATCACCGCCACCGTCAGGTATATCCATGGAATCACCCACCTCCCCATTTACGACATAGAATACAACGACAGCGGATACATCGTCAGCGTTGTGCGTCCACCCGGGCCCAGTCCGCTGATATACTGGGACGACAGCCTTATACCGGGGAACACTACCGTTGACCTGACCGGATGCTCAGGTTTTCCCGGCTGTCACCTGTGGGACTATGATATCGGGAACAACAACACCATCAATTCCTGGTGGTATGTAACCAGTACGCTGGCTCCCTCTGTCACCTTTACGGTAAAACGTACGCCCGGGCCGCCGGGAACCATATCAGGTGAGACGAACATCTGCCAGGGGGTCCATGCCAGATCCTATTCGGTCCCCGTCGATCCGGATGCCACGACGTACCAGTGGAGTTACTCCGGAACCGGTGCCACCGTCACAGGTTCGGGCGCCACTGCCAGCGTCACCTTTGCCGATACCGCAACATCGGGAAACATCACCGTTTTCAGTTCCAATGCCGACTGCGGTCCGGGGCCCTCTTCGACCCTGCCTGTCAGCATCTTTCCGAAACCCTCGGTCACCCTAGGTACCTTTGATTCGGTTTGCTACACCGCGCTGCCATTCCTGCTTTCAGGAGGGTCACCTGCAGGAGGGGTGTTCAGGGTCAATGGTGTTTCGTCGGCGATGTTCGACCCCGTTGCGGCGGGGCCCGGCCTGCACACGGTCGTATACAGCTATACCGATGCTCATGGATGCGTTGGAGCCGACAGCACCACTGTTTTCATCAAAACCGGGAAGGAATGCGAAATCGTCATCTGGGTGCCGAATGCATTTTCGCCGAACGGGGATGGACTGAATGATCATTTCCGGCCAGCGTCGGCTAATATCCGCAAATACAACATGATCATCTTCGACCGCAGCGGACTGATGGTATATTCTTCGGACAATATCAGCGACGGCTGGGACGGAACTTATGGAGGCCAACCCTGCCCGGCCGGGATTTATATATACCGCATCGTATACGAGTCGTCGGTGGCACCTCCCACCTCTAAAACACTTACCGGCAACATCACCCTGGTCAGATAATACCGGGTATATTCCGGGCCGGAAGGAAACAAGAAATATTCTTAATCCCCTCCTTTATAATCGTTGGTTATTTGCAAATAAATAATCAATTTTGCTGTTTGTAATTCCATTGTCAAATTCACCTGATCAACCCGGCCTATGAAAGATACCCCCATCAGCCACGAAGTGGTCCAGCGGCATATCCAGGACAGTAAAATAAGGAACATCGGACAGGCGACCATCCGTGAGATAAAACGTCTGATCAACGGTATCGAGACCGAAACCGGCGAAAAATTCATTCGCATGGAAATGGGAGTCCCCGGACTTCCGGCCACCGCCATCGGTGTCCAGGCTGAAATTGAAGCCCTGCAAAGGGGTGTGGCGGCGGTGTACCCCGATATTGAAGGTGCTCCTGTTTTAAAGCAGGAATCGGCCAGGTTCGCCAAACTTTTCCTGGACATTGACGTTGAACCCGCAAACTGCATTCCGACGGTCGGAAGCATGCAGGGCGGTTTTGCCGCTTTCCTTACCTTTTCAAAGATCGACCGCAACAAAGATACCACCCTTTTCATCGACCCGGGGTTCCCGGTTCATCACCAGCAGCATAAAGTGCTTGGCCAGAAGTTCGAAACCTTCGACGTGTACGATTACCGCGGGGATAAATTGCGCGACAAGCTTATTAGTTATTTCGAGAAGGGGAACATCCATTCAGTCCTCTATTCCAACCCGAACAATCCTTCATGGATCTGTTTTACGGAACATGAGTTGCAAATCATCGGCGAACTTTCGAACCAGTATGGTGTGATCATCATAGAGGACCTGGCCTATTTTGCCATGGACTTCCGCAAGGATTATTCCAAACCGGGGCTCCCCCCCTACCAGCCAACGGTTGCAAAATATACCGACAATTATGTGCTGCTGATCTCGAGTTCAAAGGCTTTCAGTTATGCCGGCCAGCGTATCGGCATGATGATCGTTTCCAACAAGCTTTTCAACACCCGTTCGGCCGATCTGCTCAGGTTCTATTCGACCGACATTGTCGGCAGGGCGCTGATTTACGGAACTGTATACGCCCTGAGCGCAGGGACCGCTCACTCCACGCAATATGCCCTTGCGGCCATGCTGAAGGCAGTGAACGACGGCACGCTCGATTTCGTGGAAGCCGTCAGGGAGTATGGCGCCAAGGCGAAGATCATGAAGAAGATGTTTACCGACAACGGTTTCACCATTGTTTACGACCAGGATGAGGGGGTGCCCATCGCCGACGGCTTTTACTTTACCTTTGCCTACCCCGGGTTCGACGGGGAGGCTCTGCTGGAGGAACTTCTCTATTACGGGATCAGCGCCATTGCCCTCAGCATCACCGGGAGCCAGCGCAAAGAGGGGATCCGCGCATGCGTGTCGCTTGTAAAGCGGGAGCAGTTCCCGGCATTGGAGATGCGGCTGCGGGCGTTCAATGAGAATCAAAAAAGTAGCGAGGTGGCGAGGTAACGAGGTAGCAAAATAGTGAAATGGCGAAATGGCGAGATGGCGAAATAAAAATCCCCGCCGGTTAAAAGAACTTAAACCATTTCTAAATTAGGTCCTCCTGCACAATTTCGGGATCACTCCATACCCTGGATTCAAACAAATTTCTGTAATTTCGCAAATGTGAATCTGTTAACAATTCAACCTCTATCATATGGCAAAAATCAAAGGTGATATCGTGATCAACACGGAGCGCTGCAAAGGATGCGAAGTTTGCATTGCCGCCTGCCCCTTCACGGTGATTCAAATGTCGAAGGAAGTGAACAGCAAGGGTTACCATTTCGCAATGAAGGTGAATGATGAATGCACGGGCTGCACCAATTGCGCCCTGGTCTGTCCCGACGGCGTGATTACCGTCTACAGGGCCAAAGTGACAACCGAATAACAACCAAAAAACGATATGCAATGGGTGAACTAAGACTAATGAAGGGCAACGAAGCGGTCGCCGAGGCCGCTATCCGTGCAGGTTGCGACGGATATTTCGGATACCCCATCACGCCACAGTCGGAGGTAATGGAATACCTGATGGCTGAAAAGCCGTTTGAACGCACCGGGATGGTCGTTCTCCAGGCAGAAAGTGAAGTTGCCGCCATCAATATGCTATATGGCGGTGCGGGAACAGGAAAAATGGTCATGACCTCCTCCTCCAGTCCTGGCATCAGCCTGATGCAGGAAGGCATCAGTTACATGGCCGGGGCAGAACTGCCGGCCCTGATCGTCAACATCGTTCGCGGCGGTCCCGGGCTGGGAACCATCCAGCCTTCGCAGGCCGACTATTTCCAGGCGGTAAAGGGCGGTGGTCACGGCGACTACAAAATGCTGGTCCTTGCCCCCGCTTCGGTCCAGGAAATGTGCGACCATGTAAAACTTGGTTTCGACAAAGCATACCAGTACCGCACCCCGGTGATGATCCTCTCCGACGGCGCCATCGGCCAGATGATGGAGAAGGTTGTTCTTTTCGACCAGATCCCCCGCCGCACCGATGCTGAGGTAATCGAGCAATGCCCATGGGCATCCAACGGAAGGCCCGCCACACGCGACCACAACATCATCACCTCCCTCGACCTCGATCCTGCCGGGCAGGAACGCGTGAACCTGAAACTCCAGGCGAAATACAAACTAATGGAGCAGAACGAAGTATTGTACGAAGAGATCCAGTGCGAAGATGCAGAATACCTGTTCGTTGCATTCGGCCTTTCGGCCCGTATCTGCCAGAAGGCCATCGACCTCGCCCGCGCCAAGGGGATCAAGGTCGGATTGTTCCGCCCGATCACCCTGTTCCCTTTCCCCGTCATAGAAGTGTCGAATGTTGGCAACCACGTTAAAGGGATCCTGGTTGTTGAAATGAACGCAGGGCAAATGATTGAAGATGTTAAACTGTCGGTGGGCTGCAAAGTGAAGATCGAGCATTTCGGTCGTTTCGGCGGGATCATCCCTTCACCGGATGAGGTCGTAAGGGCTCTTGAACAACAAATTATCGGAGGCTGATTATGGAAGACAAATTCGCAAAAACAGAAATACACAAGCCGGAAAATATCGTTTATAAAAAGTCGGACCTGATGGTCGACCGGCCCTTGAGTTATTGCCCGGGTTGCGGGCACGGTACCGCCCATCGCATGCTGATGGAGGTGCTGGAGGAGATGAACATCCAGGATAAAACCATCGGGGTTTCGCCTGTCGGCTGTTCCGTACTGGCCTATGACTTCCTGAACATCGACATGCTTGGCGCGGCCCACGGACGCGCTCCTGCGCTGGCAACGGCCATCAAGAGGCTGTGGCCCGACCACTTCGTCTTCACCTACCAGGGCGACGGCGACCTCGCGGCCATCGGCACTGCGGAGACCATCCATGCCTGCAACAGGGGCGAAAACATCACCATCATCTTTATCAACAACGGCATTTACGGCATGACCGGGGGACAGATGGCCCCAACCACCCTGCCGGGAATGCGTTCCTCAACATCTCCTTACGGGCGCGACGTTCCTACGATGGGACACCCGCTGAAGATCACGGAACTCGTGGCACAACTGCCCGGCGTTTATTACGTGACGCGGCAGTCGGTCCATACCCCCAACAATGTGCGCAAGACCAAGAAGGCCATGCGCAAAGCGTTTGAGCTGCAGAAGGAGAACAGGGGCGTTTGTTTCATCGAGATCGTTTCAAACTGTAATTCAGGATGGAAGATGACCCCGGTACAATCAAACAAATGGATGGAAGAAAACATGTTCCCGTTCTACCAGCTGGGCGACATCAAGGTGGATGGAAAACTCATCGAAAAGAAAGAAACTGTTGAGTAGGATCAAATCCGTTCGACAATCGAAATCCGTTATTCAATATCCGATATTCAAAGACTATGACTGAAGAGATTATCATTGCCGGTTTTGGGGGACAGGGAGTACTTTCCATGGGAAAAATCCTGGCCTATTCGGGAGTTATGCAAAATAAAGAGGTAAGCTGGATGCCCTCCTACGGACCTGAAATGCGCGGCGGCACAGCCAATGTGACCGTAATCATCAGCGACGAACGGATCAGTTCGCCGATTCTGAATGCCTTCGATACCGCCATCATCCTGAACCAGCAGTCGATGGACAAGTTTGAAAAATCAGTAAAGCCCGGAGGGCTGCTTATTTACGATCCCAACGGGCTGACACGCTTTCCCGAACGCACGGATATCAACATCTACTCCATCGAAGCTGCCGACGAAGCCGCCAGGCAGGGACTTTCCAAGATTTTCAACATGGTGGTCCTCGGCGGGTTCCTCAAACTGAAACCGCTGGTAGCCCCTGAATTCATTCACAAGGGATTGCAGAAATCACTTCCTGCAAGGCACCATGCCCTCATTCCCGAAAATGAAAAAGCCATCGAGATTGGAAAGGGCCTGCTGAAGCCCGTCCATGTGCTTGCTTAACGTTTGCTTTGCTGCTAACCAGGACAGGTTTTGACAAACCAGGAGCTTTTTGCCTTCCTTGAGGCCGGATACTCCCGGTATAACTGTCCTGGCTTTATCGCTTCTGATCCCATCTCCGTTCCGCACCGGTTCACCCTGAAACAGGACATTGAAATTGCCGGTTTCCTGGCCGCCACCATATCGTGGGGAAACAGGAAATCGATTGTCGCCAACGCGATGAAACTCACGGATCTCATGGGAAAATCGCCATATGAGTTCCTTTTAAATGCCAAAACCGGGGACTTCAGGCCCTTTCTTCAATTCGTCCACCGGACCTTCAACGGCGAGGATTGCCTCTTCTTTGTCACCTCCCTTCGGAACCTTTACCGGCGATACGAATGCATGGAGCTCCTCTTCAGTTCGGTTAACCAGCAAGGGACGGCCCATGCGATCGGAAACTTCCGGGATGCTTTTCTCTCAACAGCCCACCTGAAACGGTCGGAAAAGCACATTTCGAACCCTGCCGGCGGCTCGGCGGCAAAGCGGATCAACATGTTCCTGCGCTGGATGGTGCGGACCGACAACATGGGAGTTGATTTCGGCCTCTGGAATACCATCGATCCCGCCAACCTGATCTGCCCGCTTGATTTGCATTCGGGCAATGTTGCCCGCAAACTGGGGCTGCTTAAACGGAAAGTCAACGACTGGAAAGCCGCCGAAGAGCTCACGGCAAACCTGCGGAAGTTCGATCCCCGCGATCCGGTTAAATATGACTTTGCCCTTTTCGGCCTCGGGGTTTCTGAGAAATTCTGACATCGCTATTTTTCCTACCTTTGTGATGTATGAAAAACCATTTGGAAATCAATGAAATAACCGGCAACCCTGAAAAATACCTCCGGTGGGCCCTTTACCTCGCCATTTTTACAATCATTTACAACCTTGCAGAAGGGTTGGCCAGTCTCCTGCTGGGGATTGCCGGCGAAAGTTTCACACTTTTCGGTTTTGGCACCGACAGCCTGATAGAGGTCATTTCAGGCCTTGGCATCCTCCGGATGGTGACGCGCCTCCGGGCCAGGGGTGAGGCGCATCGTACCGGGTTTGAGAAACAGGCCCTGCGGGTTACCGGCGCTGCATTTTATGTGCTGGCCGCCGGGCTTCTCGTCACATCCTGCTTCAACCTTTATTCATGTCACAAACCCGGAACGACCTTCTGGGGTATCGTCATTTCGCTGGTTTCCATCGTCATAATGGCCCTGTTGCTCCGATTGAAACTGGCTGCCGGCAGGAGACTCGGTTCGGCTGCCATCATTGCCGATGCGCATTGCACCCGGGTTTGCATCTATATGTCCGTCGTGCTCCTTGCTGCCAGTCTTGTTTATGAACTCACAGGGCTCTGGTGGACCGATATCCTCGGAACCCTCGGGCTCGCATGGTTTTCATTTTCCGAAGGGCGTGAATGTTTCGAAAAAGCACGCACCGGGGCACATTGCTCCTGTAAAAATGCAACCAGACAGGTAAGTTAACGTCAAATGTTAAACATTTTCTTTCGTCACTCGTCACTCGTCATTCATCATTTAAATCGTAATTCCAAAATCGTAAATCGTACATAATAATGGGTTTATTCCGCGCGCTCATCTGTATCATTTTCCCGCCCCTTGCCGTCCTTGACCGGGGCTGCGGCGCCATCCTGCTGGTCGTCATCCTCACCTGCTGCGGCTGGATCCCCGGCGTGATCGCCGCCATTGTCTTCAACATGAGAGACTGACCGGATCTCCTCAAACCTTCATTGATCGCATCACCCCTGGAGGTACCTCCGACTTCCGCAATTATTAATTATTAATTTTTAATTAATTTACCCATTCCCTTCCCTTGGCAATTATGCTTAAGTTTGTAAGACATGTGCTTCACCAATCCGCCCTTCAGGAAAAAGGTCATTGCCTATTTTTTGAACTTCTTTACGATCCCGCGCGTAAAAGAGCTCATCGCCAGTTATGCAAGGCTGTTTATTGGCGAGGCCGGCAGGTATTCTGCGGGGGTAAAAACCGAAGCCCTTGAAACCAGGGTGACCTTCATCACCCTCACGAAGTACATCCGCAAAGAACCCATCACCCGCGAGGAGAAAAAACAGTTCAAGATCCAGGTATTTGACATCCTGCGCAGTTCGGGCGTGATGGTCCCGGTCATGCTGTTCCCCCTGCCCTTTGTCGGGACTCTCCTGCTGATCATCATGGATCACCTTTTGCTGAGCATGAACATCCGGCTTTTGCCCGACGCCTTTTATCCGAAGGAGAAAAAGGACCTGCTCACCCCGGAAGGCATTGAAAATGATCTTAAAAAAGAGAATGCCTTCGCTCCGTCCGCCGAAAAATAATCAGACCCGGAATCTGCCCTTTCCCATTTGCGCCCCATGGCCCGGCTGACCTGAATCACAGTCTTAGTGACAGCATGCCGGCAGGGGTATCCTTTATCAATTACCATTAACCGCCCTTGTTCGATGGCGGACAGACCGGTAACAGTGGATGCAAAAACGGTCAGATCTTTTTTAACATGGCGATGGCCTCTTCAATGTGCTTTTCAAACGAAAGCTGCGAAGAGAATATCATGCGGATGATGCCCTGTTTGTCGATCACGAAGGTGACACGGCCCGGAAGGATTCCCAGCGATTTCCCGACGCCATACCTGCCCGCAACCGACCGGTCCTTGTCGGACAGCAGGATAAAAGGCAGTTTGTGATTGGCGGCGAATGCCTGGTGCGATGCTACATCATCGGAACTTATCCCGATCACCTCCGCACCGGCCTCCCTGAAAACCTCGTAATTGTCGCGGAAACTGCAGGCCTCCTTGGTGCAACCGTAGGATTCATCTTTCGGATAAAAATAGACCACCAGGTTCGTCTTCCCTAAATAATCAGCAAGATTCACGCGTTTGCCCTTCTGATCGGGCAACGAGAATTCAGGAGCCTTGCTCCCGATTTCAATTTTTTCAGCCATTTGGTTTGTATTGGAACGATCCGTATGCCCTGCACCATGATTTGTACTGCATTGGCAGGAAACAAGGCAATAATTTAGAATAAATATAAATAAGTATAAAAATTTGTATCTTTGCATCCGTATTCAGCAAATAAAATCTAAAGGTAACAAAAATGAGAACAATTCTTTTATTTTTAACGATAATAACCATGGCTCCATTCACTCAGGCCCAGAACAAAAAATCACTGTTTGATTTCAAGGTAACCACCATCGAAGGCCAGCCTTTTGATCTGTCTTCGCTCAGGGGCAAAAAGGTCCTTGTGGTCAATGTTGCATCCAGATGCGGTTACACGCCGCAATATGCCCAGCTTGAAGAACTGTATCAGAAATACGGACCCGACCGGTTCGTGATCATCGGTTTCCCCGCCAATAATTTCATGGGACAGGAACCCGGGACCAATGCAGAGATCAGGGAATTCTGCACCAGTAAATACAATGTAACCTTCCCGATGATGTCTAAGATTTCGGTAAAGGGCAAAGACATGGACCCGTTATACCAGTGGCTTACCTCCAAAGACCAGAACGGTGTTGTGGATGCCCCTGTCAAATGGAACTTCCAGAAATTCATGATCAATGAACAGGGCCAGTTGGTTGATTTTGCCTCACCCGGCGACAAACCATTTGATGAAAAAATTGTACGTTGGATAGAAAAGAAATAACTTCGCCATTCTGTCATCCTGCTTTTTTGCCATCAAATACCTGTCAGCCATGAACAAATACAAGTGTACCGTATGCGGCCATATCTACGACCCGGTGTTTGGCGACCCCGATTCGGGAATCGCCCCGGGAACCCCGTTTGAGGATATTCCGGTTGACTGGGTCTGCCCGATCTGCGGGGTTGGGAAAGAAGATTATGTGAAGATGCGGTGAGCGGAGGGAGGACCGTATGCTGGATGATGACTGCCGCCTGCCGGACCGGCCTGGTCGTACGTGGATTCCGGAAATTCGGCGTATCTTTGAGTACCAAATTCAAATAACCGTTATGGAAAAGAGCATCAGGGGAACCCGAACCGAACAAAACCTGTTGAAAGCCTTTGCAGGGGAATCACAGGCCAAAAACCGCTATACCTTTTATTCAAAACAGGCCAAAAAAGAGGGATTTGAGCAGATTGCCGCTTTTTTTGCAGAAACAGCGCTGAACGAAGAATCCCATGCCAAGACTTTTTTCCGGTTCCTCGAAGGCGGACCCGTTGAAATCACGGCCATCTACCCCGGCGGTGTCATCGGGACCACGGCCGAAAACCTTTTGGCAGCCGCCGAAGGGGAACATGAAGAGTGGACCGATCTGTATCCGCAATTCGGAAAAACCGCCTCGGAGGAGGGTTTTCAGAAAATCGCCATCGCCTTCACCCTGATCGCTACTGTTGAAAAACATCACGAAACCCGTTTCCTGAAACTGCTGAACAACCTTGAGAAGAACAGGGTATTCGAAAAGGATGAAAAAACCTACTGGGTTTGCCGCAAATGCGGATATGTGCATTACGGGTTCAAAGCACTCCAGATGTGCCCCGCATGCAGCCACCCGATGGCCTATTTTGAAGTGATGCAGGAAAACTATTAAAAGTGACGAATGACGGGTGACGAGTGACGAGTGACGTTTTTAATTCCTGTTACTTCCCTGCCAAAAAGTCAAAACCATCAACAAAACAAAACAACAAGCATAAAAGTATGTCGAAAAAAAGAAAATTCAGCAAAGAGGAAATATTAAAAGATTACAAACTTGCAAATGAGAGCCGGCAGGTGAGTTTACTTGGACGACGGGAAGTACTGGGCGGGAAGGCCAATTTCGGACTGTTCGGCGATGGAAAGGAGATTCCCCAGATCATCAAGGCCAAGTTCTTCGAAAATGGCGACTGGCGCTCAGGCTATTACCGTGATCAAACCTTTATGATGGCGGCGGGGCTGTCGGACCTGGATATCTTTTTCGCGCAATTGTACGGCGATACCGACCTCACCCGCAACCCCGATAATGGCGGAAGGCTTATGAATTCTCATTTTGCCACGCGCAGCCTTGACGAACATGGGGAATGGAAAGATCTTACCCGGCAAAAAAATTCATCCGGCGACATCTCCCCCACCGCCGGGCAGATGCCCCGCCTGCTTGGCCTTGCCCTCGCCTCCAAAGTTTTCAGGAACAGTCCTGAAATGTGGGAAGCCGCTAAAAAATTTACTGTTAAGGGAAATGAAATAGCCTTCGGGATGATTGGCGACGCATCCACTTCTGAGGGCCATTTTTTTGAAACCATCAACGCTGCCGGCGTGCTCCAGGTACCCATGGCTCTCTCCATCTGGGATGACGGTTACGGGATCTCCGTTCCGAAAAAATACCAGACAACCAAGGAAAACATATCTGCACTGCTCAGGGGATTCGTAGCTGATGAAAATGGTCCCGGCATCCGCCTGTACACGGCCAACGGCTGGGATTATGCCGCACTGTACGACATGTACGAAGAGGGCATTGCCGTTTGCCGCAGGGAACAGGTCCCGGTGGTATTCCATGTTACCGAACTGACACAGCCGCAGGGACATTCCACCTCCGGGTCGCATGAGCGTTACAAATCGGTCGAACGCCTTGCCTGGGAACGCGATCATGATTGCATTCCCCGCATGCGGACCTGGATCCTCGAAGAGAAAATTGCAACCGCTGAAGAACTCGACGCTATCGAAAAAAATGCGGTGGTCGCCGCAAAGAATGCCCGCGACCGTGGCTGGAAAGCCTTCCTGGCCCCTTTCAAGTCCGAACGCGAACACCTGGTCAGCGTGGTGAAATCCACGCACTGCCCCTGTAAGAAACAGGCCCGCATCGACAAGATCGTGGCCGATCTGGAAGCCATGGCAGAACCGATCAGGAAGGATATCATTTCAGCTGCCAAGAAGATCATGCGCGATGTCTGCACCTCCTGCAGCATGAAAAAACCGATGAAGGCCGACCTGGAAGTCTGGATGGCCGAACAGCGCAAACTGAACGAAGCGCGTTACAGTTCGCACCTTTACAGCCAGTCGGAACACAGCGCACTGAAGATCCAGGGAATTCCACCCAGGTTCGATGAAAAATCACCGGTCGTAACCGGGCGGGAAGTATTGCACGCCAATTATGACATCCTCTTTAAAAACAACCCCCTTGCACTCATCTTCGGCGAAGATGTCGGCAAGATCGGCGGCGTGAACCAGACACTCGAAGGACTGCAGGCCAAATACGGCGAAACAAGGATTTCCGATACCGGCATCCGGGAAGCCACCATCATCGGCCAGGGACTGGGCATGGCCCTCAGGGGATTGCGCCCGATTGCTGAAATTCAGTATTTTGACTACCTGTTATACGGACTACAGGTGATGAGCGACGACCTTGCCACCACCCATTACCGCACCGTGGGCGGGCAAAAGGCACCGATGATCATCAGCACCCGAGGTCACCGCCTTGTCGGGATCTGGCACTCCGGGTCCCCCCTCAGCATGGTGATCAACTCCATCCGCGGCATCTATGTGATGGTTCCCCGGAACATGACCCAGGCGGCAGGTTTTTACAATACCATGATGGCCTCCGACGATGCCGGGCTTGTCATCGAGCCCCTGAACGGCTACCGGCTGAAAGAACAGATGCCCGCCAACATCGGCAATTACCTTATTCCGCTGGGGGTGCCTGAGATATTGCAGGAAGGCTCCGATATCACCATCGTTACCTACGGCTCATGCGTTAAAATTGCCCAGGAGGCCCTGCCCCAGATCGCCGATTTCGGCATCTCCGTCGAACTCATTGATGTTCAGACCCTCCTGCCATTCGACGTGAACCACGAAATCCTGAAATCATTGAAAAAAACAAACAAGATCCTGTTTTTTGATGAAGACGGGAGCGGCGGCGCCACGGCATTCATGATGCAGAAGGTGATGGAGGAACAGGGCGGTTACCGGTATCTCGATGCCGAACCCCGCACCCTGACCTCCAACGATCACCGCCCGGCCTATACCAACGACGGTGACTATTTTTCCAATCCAAATGCCGAAGATGTCTTCGAATCGGTTTACCACATGATGCACGAATACAACCCGAACAAGTATCCGAGGTTGTGGTAAGGAATTAAGAAGGCAACAGGCTATAGAAAAGGTTGAAAGCTGAAACAATTTAAATCATTTTCAAATTTTCAAATCCTCACATCTTCAAATTATCGCGACATCGGATGGCTCCCATACCATCTACCACGAAGGGGTGAACCAGCACTACCATTCGACCTTCGGGGCGGTTACCGAATCGCGGCATATCTTCATTGAAAGCGGACTGCTGCATTTTTTTGAAGAGCACCGGCGTGTAAGCGGGAGGGAAGCTGAAAATATCCGCATCCTGGAGGTCGGTTTCGGAACCGGCCTGAATGCCCTTTTAACGGTCGAAGAGGCCGAAAGCCGGTTATTTCATGTCGATTATACGGCAATAGAACCCTTTCCGGTTGATGTGCACCTCTGGCAGGCATTGAACTATCCCCTGTTGCAGGATGATACCGGTCAGGCAGGACGCTTTGCCAGGATTCACAGGGCCCCCCCGGATGAAACCAGTGTGATCTCCCCCTTTTTCACACTGCACAAGCACCATGGACCGCTCGAAACCTTTGAAGGAAAGCCGGGCAGTTTTGATCTCGTTTATTTCGACGCCTTCAGTCCTGAAGCACAACCTGAACTGTGGACATCTTCGATATTCCAAAAACTTTCTGACCTGATGGCGGCGGGGGGTGTCCTGATGACCTATTCGGTCAAGGGCACTGTTGTAAGGGCGCTGAAGGAATCGGGATTCCTGGCCGAAAAACTGGCCGGGCCTCCGGGCAAACGGCATATCCTACGGGCAACAAAAAAATAAACCGCAGGGTTATTTTCCGCATGGCATCTCAATAATAAACGGACCATGGATACTCCCCCGTTGATGACAAAACTCAGGGAAGGTGACGAACAGGCATTCCGCGAGCTGGTAAGCCAGTTCCGCGACCGTGTATTCAATACCGCCCTGGGCCTGCTTCAACACCATGAGAATGCCGAGGACATCACCCAGGAGGTATTTATCGAAATATTCCGTTCAATCCCCCGGTTCCGGGGCGAATGCAGCCTTTCAACGTGGATATACAGGATCACGGTCAGGAAATCGCTCGAACAGATCAGGCGGGGTAACCGGTCCAAACGTTCCGGGATCCTGTTCAGCATTTTTGGCAGGGAGGATCACCTGAATGTTCCGTCGGAGAATCCCTTTTTTCATCCGGGGGTCCTGCTTGAAAATAAACAGCGTTCTGCCATCCTGTTCGGGGCGATCGCCATGCTGCCCCTAACCCAGCGAACCGCCTTCACCCTGCACAAGGTCGAGGGTCTTTCCCAGTCGGAAATTGCCGGGGTGATGAAGACGTCAGTCTCTTCGGTCGAATCGCTGATCGTGCGGGCAAAAAGGAAGTTAAAAGAAATTTTATCGGATTATTATGAAAAAAACGAGCGCTGAGCGCCGGATTTTCAACCCAGTAACATCAAACTGATATGAATGTAAAAGAAACATGGATCGATGCTACCCTGGATTCGCTGGACGGCATCCTGCCGGCCAGGACGGACGATTCCCTATACGATCGCGTGATGTCGGGAACCGCGAACCCTGTCGTTAAAACAAACAGCATCGGCAACTCCTATTTCTGGTCGGCGGCGGCAGGAATCCTCCTGCTCATTTCGCTGAACATCCTTTTCGCATTTTATTACCGCCATGCACAGGTTCCATCCCCCGAAGTCCCGGCCGCCATGGCAAATGAATATCTCTCATACCTCGGGCACATCAAACTCTGATCCTATGAACAGAAAACACTTCAATCAAGCTGTGATCATCATCCTGGTCGTGCTCAACGTGACGACCCTCTCCCTGCTCTGGCTGGGAAGGCCTCATGCGCCGGACAGGGCCCATGGGGAACAGGCTGCCGCATTCCTCGTGAAGGAACTGGGGATGACGGCTGCCCAACAGGAGGCCTTTTCGCACCTCAGAGAATTTCATCACCGGGAAATGATGTTGCTCCAGGAACAGGACCGGAAACTGCACGACCGTTTTTTTGAGTCGCTCTTCCTGCCTGCAACCGACACCCTCAGGCTTAACCTCCTGGCCGACTCCATCGCCGGAACCAGGAAACAGATGGAGATGGTCACCTACAGCCACTTCGGGGAACTTACTCAATTGCTGAATCCCGCCCAGAAGGAAAAGTTCCGGATGATATTCAGAAAAGCGCTTGAACAGGTGATGCC
>Ga0118677_10000027_pt2 | contig 58502 bp, 42 predicted proteins | sample AliMusrvi5mmetaG_FD_86154 | JGI IMG/M metagenome (GOLD analysis project Ga0118677, IMG submission 86154)
ATGCAGTTGCGATTGAACCAGTTTGAGTATTGTTCCACAGGTAGGTATAATCAACTGCCCCGTCAAACCCGTTCCATCCGCCGCTTGCCGTAACGGTAGCTTCACCGTCGCTGCCACCAAAGCAGGTGACCACTTTGGTTCCGGCTGCAGATGCCGCCAGCGATCCGGAAGGTCCGTAAAGGGCAGCCGAAGCGGTAGCCGGGCAGCCATTCAGATCTGTTACGGTAACCGTATAAACCCCTGCTGCCAGGCCTGAAGCCAGAGCGGAGGTCTGTATGGGGGTCGTTGACCACGCATAAGTATAGGGTGTATTGCCTCCTGAAACGCTGACATTGACGGAGCCGTTGCTTTCGCCGTAACAAATTACATTTGAAACAACAAAGGCGGTTGCTGTAGGTTTTTCGAAGACGGTTACTTTGGCTGCACCCGACGCGGCAGCTCCTGTCCAATCGCTCATGCACGATACACGGGCAAGACGTTTGAACCAGGTCGTGACAGTCAGCGAACCGGGATTGTAGGAGGCAGATGTTGCACCGCCAATGCCTGTGAAAGTGCTGTTGTTAAGCGAACTTTGCCACTGGTATTCCAGGGTGCCGGTTTGCCCCGAGGGAGCGGTGCAGGTAACCGTTAGAGGGGTAAAGGGGGTACAGCCAGCCTGGTCGCCCGAAATGGTGCCTCCTGAAGATGGGTTGGTACAGTCGATTTCAAAGGCCCCCATGGTTGGAGGAGTGATCCTGGCTGTTCCCGCATAATCGGAGGTGATGCCTGTTCCCGCAACACCACCAAGCGATGTCAGCGGTTTGTAACCGGCTGCAGTGGCGCTTCCTGCACTGGTGAAATCAGGGTTTGTGTTTAGACTGTGGGTGTCCTGCCCTGTCACGATTGGCAATACATTTATATTACCGGAATAGTTGCCCAGTACACTGCCTTCCCCCGAAGCAAGATAATCATTGTAATCACAGGTTATCGGCCTGCTGTCGGATACAAAATAGGCCGCGTAGTGCAGGTTGCTGCCACCGGGCGTTGAACGGGTATTACTGAAGATATTGTTCCTGACATCCAACGTGTTGTAGATCCCTGAACTGTGAAAAGCGTAAGATGAATTCGTGGCGCTTGTGGCAGGATTCCCTGAGATGTACACCGTGTTGAAGTAGATGTTGTTGTTATTGGTAACACCATATTCATCCATGCCGTAGAGATCAGTCTTGGTGTTGCCACCAAGAGAAATGATGTTATTGAAATAATCAGTTTTGCCACCGTCGATTTTGATGCCGAGGATGCTGGCGGTTGTACTGGAGGAGCCGTTTACTGACAAATCGTGAATGAAATTTCCTGAAACCTGGTTGGAACCGCTGGTCCCACCGCTGTAGTACAGCCCGATCACACTGCCTTCGAATGTCGCGTAGGTGTTTGACAGGTTAAATATTGTATTCCCCGAAACCGTATTGCCAGCTTGGGTACTTTCCTGCCGGATCCCTGAAATTGAGGATGGTTCTCCCTCCACATCTTTGATCAAAGCCGGGTTGTTGCTGGAAATCGACAGGTTGCTGATGGTATTGCCCGTGATCGTATTGGGCCCGCTGCCCCTGCGCGTCCTGATCCCGGCAATGACACCTGATCCATCGTTGGTTGTCCCGTTGGTTAAATGAGATATCGTATTCCCGGATATTTCGAGGATTCCTCCTTCACTGAGGATTCCATAAAGCTCCTGGGTCTCACCGGTCGATGCAGAACCGGCAAACAGGCTGCCTGTAGTAGTTTCGCTCCCGATCGAGTTGTTGATGATGGTGGTTGCTCCACTGCCTAAATTGGTGATGCCATACACATGGTTTGGCTGGGTGGGATCACCGTTGGTGGTGATCGATCCGATTACATTGTTCCGGATGTCGACGGCATCGCCGCTCCAGTTTAAGATGCCCCTTGTGGTGGCACGAAAGGAGGTGTTGGTATTGGTAACTGTAATAGATCCGTTTCCCGACGACGAGCCGATGATGTTTCCGGAGGTCGTTCCGACATTAACCGTACCTTCGTTGATAAAAATACCACACATGGGGGTACTCGATTTGCTGGTATAGGCGATGTTTTTAATGGTATTCCCCTGAACTGAACTGGCAACCGTAGTGCCTACTTCCATGTTAATTCCTGTAAAGGAATGATTTATGTCGGCATTTACCGTCATGGTGCCGGCGCATTCAGGAGCGTTACCGCCGATGAAATTCCCGCTGATGGTGAATCCTGTTCCCTCCAGGCTGAAAACGCCGATTGCTGTGTAGTCATCGCCCGGGATGTCGCTGGCAGGAACAAAAGAGGTTGTTTCATAAAGGCTGTTGCCGGTTATATCCCAAGTTGTTGAATTGCCATCAAGGTATATGCCGTTTGACGAGATACCGGCATTGAAAAAATCGCAGATATGGTTGTTGCTAATGGTGTTTTCACTGTTTTCCCTGATTGGGCCGCCCAGCGAATAGACCGCATTGACAGGCCGGTTTTCATCGGCGGCATTGGTGATGACATTGTTGTCGATCGTGTTGCCATTGTTACCGGTGGTGCCGCTTGTGGTACTGAAAAACAGGATTCCTGAAGAACCGCATGTCTCCGATCCCTTCAACCTGCAGTACCTTACGTTATTGCCCGAGGCATCATTGATAAACCGGATGGTGGAAGTGCCTGCCGCATCTGACGTAGAGGCGTTTATTATACTCAGGTCCTTGTCTGTTCCGGTTGCATTTACCCTGCCATCGATGGTGACGTTTGTTGCCCCGTTCAGGTCGATGAGCGGTGCTGCCAGGTCGCAACTGATGGAGAGCCCGGTAACAGTCGGGTACATGTTAACATCCGTATAGCTGGCGCTGCCGCTTCCGCTGGCATTCAAAACTGCGCTGGCTATTTCCGTTGTGCTGCTGAGTACCTTGATGGTAATCGATCCCTGATGGCTGCCATTATTGATGTGGTCAAATGCAGCTTTCAGGGTAAAGTATCCTACCGGGCCAACATCTCCTGCACTTGCGGTTACTTCAACCCTGGAAGGTCCGACCGGGTATTCCCAGGCGCCCATGGCCGGGTAGGTCCGGGTTGTCCCTGCATAATCGGTGGTTACTCCGGTACCCGTACTGGCGATAAGAGAGATCATTGAAGGCAGGTAACCGGCAGCAGATGTTCCGCCGGAAACGGCAAAGTGAGGATTGACGGCAACACTATTGCCATCGTTCCCTGTTGCTGTTTGCCAGCTTCCAAGCGATGTGATATCCCCGCCAAAATATCCTAAAATACCATAAGGCGCATAATAATCATTGTAATCGCAGACCAGGTTGGTTGCGGAGCTCAGGGAAATTGCATAATGGTTGCCGGTGCTTCCCCCTGAACGGGCATTCTTGAAAATATTGTTCTGGTAATCCCGTGTAATTGCTCCTCCGTTTGAAAGTGCATACGTGTTGGAGGTTTCGCCGGCGGCAGCGCCTTCAATATCAACGGTGTTGAACAACAGGTTTGCATTTGTTCCACCACCTGCATTTTTAATGCCGTAAAAAGCATTCCCATTTGTAATGCCGGCACCAAGGCTTATGATATTGTTCGAAAGGGTGGTGTTCCCTTCGTTGAAGTAGATACCATACAGGCTTGCATCGATAGAAGAGGAAGCGGTAGACAGGCTGTGGATGAAGTTGCGCGAAACCGATGAAGCGGTATTGGAGCCATTATAATATAGCCCGATGATATTCCCTTCAAATGTTGCATTGGAGTTGGACAGGTTGCAAATGGTATTGCCAGAGATGGTCTGTTCAGCCTCAGTAGTACTGTTAAATACAATGCCGCCTGCTGACGCGTTAGCTGATAATGCGGTATTCATATTTGCAATGGTCAGATCCCTTACGGTGTTGTTCTGGATGGTGTTTGTTCCGGCCGTGGCAGAGATTCCGTTGATCAATCCTGCCATTCCCCAGTTGTTACAGGTTGTGCCATTGGTCAGTTTGGAAACGGTATTGCCTGAAATGGTCACGGTTCCTGAACATTCGCTCCTGATACCATATACCTTCTGCACATCGCTGGTTGAAACTGAACTTGCAACCATACTGTTCGACGTGGATGCATCTGTACTGCCAATGGTATTGGAACTTATAGTAAGGTTGCCAGGGGTATTGAAATAAATCCCATACAGGTTCATTGCATAGGAGGAGTTGGAATTAGCTGCTGTTATGGAACCCAATGTGTTGTTTTCAACATTGGCTGATCCGGTTGCAGTGGAATAAATACCACAAAAATCGCCTCCGGGGACTGAGTTTGTTACTGTTATCGAACCATTTCCCGTTGGTTGCCCGATGACATTGGGTGCAGAGGTTCCTATATTTGCCGAACAGTTTCCATTTAAATATATTCCCCTCCAGGATGCGGTTCCCCGGTTGGCCCAGCTAAAATTCCTGATGGTGTTTCCTTGGATATCGTTAAATCCTGTTGTTGAAGAATTTAGGTAAATACCAGCAAAGGTATTATCAGCGTCTGTGGTTTTTGTCCAGAGACCCGTGCAGGCGGGGCCGTTTCCTCCCAAATAGTTGAAAGATACCGAATGCGAAGTGCCGGATAAGATTGATATCAGATAATACGATACATCAGCCCCGGGGGTAAATGAGGTTGTTTCATATAAACTGTTCCTGGTGATGGTCCAGGCTGTATTGTTATCTTCAATATTGATGCCATAGGATGTGCCTGTTTTATTCAGAAAATCATAGATGTTATTATTACTGATGGTGTTATCGCTGTTTTCCTTTCCTGCGGTCCCCGACGCGAATATTGTATTTGTCGGTCGGCGGGCATCGTCGGCACTGGTGATGTTGTTATGATCAATGACATTATTGTCGTTCCCGTTCAGGGCCCCTGCCACACTGAAAAACACTACTCCTGATGATGCAGGGGTGGCTGAACCTGTTATGGTGCAGTATTTGATTGTATTGCTGCAGGCGTCGTTGATAAACCTGATGGTTGAAGTGCCGTTGGTGATAAAGAAGTTGGGGTTTGTGATGGTAAGGTCTGCCCCTGCATCCAGTCCGTTCAGGCTTCCGTTTATCGTAACATTATCCGCCCCGTTCAAATCAATGAGCGGTCCGGTAAAATTCCCGCTGATGGTGAGGCCGGATATCGTAGGATAAATCATCACCGCGCTATAATTTGAGGGGGAGCTGCTTGCGTTCAGCACCGCGCTGGCTGTTTCCGTGGTACTGCCATTTACTTTAATGGTGATCACACCCTGATGGGTGCCTGCATTGATGGCATCAAAAGCCTCTTTCAGGGTGTGATACCCGCTTGGTCCCATTGTCGCTGCAGTGGCTGTCACCTCGATCAGACCTGCAGGGTCACTGCCGGTTTTGTATTCATACGCGCCCATATCGATGGTCCCGGCCGCGCCGGTCGTTTTGTTGAGTTTCCGGCCAGAAGTCCCGCCACGGATATCTGTGAGCAGGCTGTTGTAGGAATCCAGCCCGGCATCAGTCGCTGGCGAATAACCAAATATTCTGAAATCGTTGCTGGCTGCATTGACGAAGAGAGGGTCGGAGGTAATATCGTTGTTCGTGAGGGAGTATGTTCCCCCGTCATCCGTAATATCACCGTAACCATTGCCATAACAGGAATAGTTGAGGGTGATGGCTGCCCCTGTTGAAAGATAAAGCTGGTAGCCGTCATATACTGCAGTGTTTCCCCAGATGATGCTGTTGTTAACATAAACATGCGCCCCTCCCCATTTGGCGAGAACCCCTCCGCCATGTGCCCCGGAATAGTTGGATACAACATCGCAGTTGTTCAGGGTAATCGCGTCGGAGTTGGCGTTGTATATGGTGCCTCCCCCGTCAAGATAATCGTAGGCCCGGTTATTCCTGAAGATACAGTTGGTAAATACCGCCGCGGCATTGTAAACGATCACGGCGGATCCGTAACTGGCACAGTTGTATTCAAAGATGCAGTTCTGCACCAACGGCGCTGTATTGGTCTTTATCGCCATACCGCCGCCCCAGTCATTCGGGTCAAAATCCATGTCTGCATTGCCACCCCGTACGATGAAGCCATCCAGGATGGCCGCCAGGGTAAGCCCATTGTCAACGTTGTTAACCACATGAAAGACATTCTCCCCGTTGCCGGTTATAACAAGACCGGCTCCCTGGCCGGTATAAGTGTCATCCGAGTTCAGGTCGCCACTGAGGATTGTCGCGTTGGTAACGGGATCACGCTCTGCCAGTGAGCTCTCCGTGCCGGCAAAGCCGCCATAAATGGCAACGCCCTCTTTCATGACAAAACTTTTGGTGCGTGGATCCGACGGGTTTGGATTTCCCGAAATGTCAGTCGTTGGCAGGTAGGTGCCGGCAGCCACCCACACCTGGTCGTTTTGAGCGGCGAGGTTCACGGCTGCGGTAATGGTGGCTTTGGCATTGGTCCAGCTCAGGCCGTCATTGACGTCGCTGCCCGTGGTCTTTACATAACAGGTGTGCGGCACGCGTTCGTAGGCGCCCATGGTGGGGTAGGTGAGGCTCCGGGTTGTGGTGGCATAATCGGTGGTGATCCCGGTCCCGGTAATGCCAGGCATGCTTTTCGTCACTTTATAATCGGTGGCGCTGGTTCCGCCGGCATTGGCGAAAACAGGATTTGTCTTTAAACTGTGTTCATCCTGGCCGGTAACGACAGGCAGGTCAAAAACATCGGTATCGTAGTATCCCAGCGCCCCGCCGGTGCCTGAATAGAAATAATCGTTGTAATCGAAGGTGATGGTCCGGCTGGTGGTAACGAAGCTAACGGCAAAATGCTGCAGGCTGCCTCCTTCCGTGGATCTTGCATTGTAAAATACATTGTTCCGGACGTCGGTCTCGTTGAAGATCCCGGCACTGTTCAGTGCATAAGAGCCACTCGTTGTATAGGGCTCAGTTGTTCCTCCGATATAGACTGTGTTAAAATACAGGCTGTTGTTGTTGCCGGCCTCCCCAAACTCATTGATGCCGATTAAATTGTTTGAGTTATTGCCGCCCAGGCTGATGATGTTATTGGCGTATGTGGTGGCTCCCGATTCAATCTTAATGCCATAGAGGTATGCATCGGTACTTGAAGCATCGGCTGATAAACTGTGTATGAAGTTCCCTGAAACCAGGTTGGTGCCTGTCAGTCCTCCCTTGTAATAGATCCCGGTTACGCTTCCGTAGAACGGGGCAAAGGTGTTTGACAGGTTATAGATGGTGTTGTCAGAAATTACTTGTCCCGCAACTGAAGATAACTGGTTGATCCCGGTAATTGAGGCTGCCTCGTCACCGTTGTTGTTGGCATTTGCGACCGTAAGGTCCCTGATTGTATTGCCGGTGATTGTGTTGGTGCCGTCATTCGTCATGATCCCACAGATCCCGCCGTTCATGGTGGGGTCTGTACAGGTGTTGCCGTTGGTAAGGTTGGCAATTGTATTCCCGGAAATTTCATTGACTCCGGAGGCGTCGCTCATGATTCCTGTCATTGTCTGGGGGCCTCCTGAGGCTGAAGATGTTGAATGAATGCTGTTGGCGATAGTGGCACTGCCGATCGTATTTCCGTGTATGACAGCCTCCCCTGTGCTTCCATTGTATATTCCTATAAAGCCGGTAGCGGCCGACGGATCTGCATTGGCCGCCGTGATGGAACAAATGATATTGTTCCGGATGTTGAAAGTTCCTGTGGCGGCAAAGGCCAGGCCATAAACCGTTGAATTTCCGGTTCCTCCGGCGGTAATTGTAATTGAACCTGCTAAAAGAGGATCACCGATGGTGTTACCTGCCGTCGTGCCTATATTCGCGATACCGCCGTTCAAAGCCATGCCAATCCAGGGTGTCGCATCAGTACTTGAAATTGAAAAATTCCTAATCGTATTTCCCTGGATATCGCTGGCAATCGAATTCCCGGTTTCGACCCCCACAGCCAATAAACGGTCGTCATATAAACTCTCTTCGGTCCACATACCGCTGCAACCTGCTGAACTTCCACCGATGAAGTTGTTGCTGACGGTATAGGTTGAAGCATCGTAACTGGCTGTGATGTTGATACAAAAATGAGAAGTCGGTCCGGTTGGTATAAGCACATTCGTTTCATAGAAGCTGTTCCCGGTGATGGTCCATCCCGTTGATCCCGATATATGGATTGCGTGGGAATCGACGCCCCGGTTGGTGACATTGTAAATGTTGTTATTGCTGACAGTGTTGTCGTTGCTGGTCATGCTTTCGGTTCCGGAGGCGTAAACGGCATGCACGGGTCGTCCGGCATCGGATGCACAGGTGATGTCGTTGTGGTCGATCGTATTGCCGTCGTTCCCGGTAGTGCCTGCGTTATCGTCGAAAGCGATGATGGCGCCTGTGGCATCAATGGATGAGCCTTTCACCGTGCAATATTTAACCACATTGGATGTGGCATCGTTATAGAACCGGATGGTCGATGTGCCGGCAGTTGCGGAGGTACTGGTGTTGGTGATGGTAAGGTCTTTGCCGGCATTCAAACCGTTCAGGCTTCCATTGAAGGTGACGTTGTCCGCACCGTTCAAATCGATAAGCTGCGCGTCAAGGTTGCCACTGATGGAGAGGCCGGTGGTTGTTGGGTAAATATTCACAGAACTGTATGCGGATGTGCCGCCACTGCCGGTATACCCGGTGTAATACAATACGGCAGAAGCTGTTTCGTTGGTACTGTTTTTGATCTTCACCGTGATGGAACCTTGATGGGTTCCATAATTGATGGCATCGAAGGCTGCTTTCAAGGTGGGATAACCTGCGCTTGTTGGTCCCACTGAGGCGGTTACATCTACAGGATAAACGATGGTAACCGCTACTTCCTTTCGTAAAGTGCTTTCGCAACCTGTAACCGTCTGGCTTGCAAAATACGATTGTGTAGCCAGTGTTTCCGTTCCTGTGTACAAGGTTCCCCCTGCCGAACCTGAATACCATTTAATGTCACTGCCTGTCAATGTGCCCGTTAAGTCCGTCAGTGTTTTGCCTTCGGTCACGAGGTAAGTTTGCGTAGAAGCACCTGTTGGGGCAGCCGGGATTGGATTTACAGTAACCGTAATACCGGAACTTGTATTGGGACAGCCATTTGCGTCGGTAACAGCCACAGAATAGGTTCCGGCACTCGTCACATTCAGGGTGGGAGTGGTGGCACCACCTGGTGACCATGTATACGAACTGAACTGATTGACCGGTGCCGATGTGGCTACCCAAACCGGTGAATTTACCAGCGTGCCTGTAAAACCATTTCCGCTTGCATCAGCCGTGGTAGTTGAACCAGTTCCTTCATCCAGCTTCCAGTATCCCACTAGACTGGCATAATCGGGATGTGCATTCGTGATGGATTTGTTCATCCAGGTATTTATTGTTGACGAACTCAGATTTGTACTAAAAACAGAGACTTCGTCGAGTATTCCGCCATCAAATTCTTCGAAATTGTCGTATGACTGACCAAATCTTAATTTTCCGGTACCAGTAGCGTCCTGCACTGCTGCAGTTCCCTTAGAAACACCATCCACAAAAAGTTCTCTGTTGCCACTTCCCGTTTGAACTATAGCGATATGATGCCACCCTGTGGTAGCAATTGGGCCGGTAATATTAATGTTTAGCCCTGCCCCATAGGTCCAATGATTCGTTTTATCAAGGTAAATACCATATTGAGTTCCTATATCCCTGGATTTTGTAACAATCCCTCTCCATTCATTTGTATTATTCAGGATATATACCCATGCCATGAGTGTATAACTCTGAGCACTGGTATACTGTAATCTTGCATCATCACTGATTTCAACCCGGCTGTTGTACCCAAACTGCAGCGCATTGCCGCTTACATTAAGCGTGGCAGAACTGCCCTGGCAAAAGGTGGTACTGCCAGCCGAGTAGATTGTGGGCTGAGGAAGCGGATTCACCAAAAACGCCCCCGAAACGTCGCTCGTTGCCGTTCCGCAAGTGCCTGTTACAACACAATAATAATACAGTGTTCCTGAGGTGGGTGACTGAGGGGTATAACTATAGGTTTGTGCTCCATTAGCAGAGCCAAGATTTGTTATGCCGGCACCACTGGTACTTGCGGTTGTATTGCTGAACCATTGATAGTTTAATCCATCTCCGGTGGCTGTTACTGTAATTGCCCCAAAAGTTCCACCAAGGCATTGTGTTTGGGTTGCTGTTGTCTGACCGCTGATAGAAGGGGGATCACATGGTATATATGTAAAGGTGCCTGCTGATGTTGCAGTACCTCCCGATGTGGTTACCGAAACTGTTCCCGTTGCTCCGCTTGCCACTACGGCTGTGATGCTCGTAGCATTAACCACTGAATAAGATGAGGCTGCCGTGCCCCCAAAGCTTACTGCGGTAGTCCCGGTGAAATTGGTTCCGGTGATGGTTACGGTTGTGCCAATAAAACCTGTACCCGGCGAAAAAGAGGTAATGGAGGGAAGAGCGTTACTCGCCGTTATTCCATTTCCTGTTAAATCAGCCGTAACCACGGCCGCGTCAGCGCCGGCATTCCAGTCTTCGGCAGCGGCAAGGTTATAGGTAACTCCACCGACAGAACTCGTTCCGTTTTTATTCAGGCGTGACAGGAGTGCGGTTTTGTCTGTGGTACTCAGGGTTACAGAAAAACCGGTTCCATTTGTAATTTCCACGCTGCTGCTCGTTAAGGTATAAGCAGTGCCATCGCCGGTTATGGAAAGTTTGGAAACCACGATATCATTGGTAGCGCCGGTTAATTTCAACAAGCCTGTCCCGCTTACAACCAACGTGCCGGTTGATGCATTGTATGTGGCGCTGGTAAGGGCAGGGACAGCCACGTTGCTTGCGGTTATCGCGTTGCCGGTTAAATCTGCCACTGTTACAGCGGGGTCGGCGCCGGCGGCCCAGTCTTCGGCAGCTGCCAGGTTGTAGGTGGTTCCCCCGGTAGAATACAGACCGTTTTTATTCAGGATCATGTTAATCGCGGCCCTGTTCGTTGCGCTCAGCATTAAAGTGAAAGAGGTCCCCGACGTAATGTCGGCATCCGGTGTATCCGTAAGCGTATAAGTTGTTCCTCCTTCACCGGTAAAGGTGAATTTGCTCGCGTCAATATCATTTCCCGAGCCGGTTAATTGCAGAAATCCGGTGCCGGTTACGACCAGGGCGCCGGTGGCTGCATTATAGGTGGCGCTGGTAATTGCGGGAACAACCGCATTGCTCACCGTTATGCCATTTCCCGTTAAATCGGCAATAACAGCGGCAGCATCCGCACCGGCATCCCAGTCTTCAGCGGCTGCCAGGTTATAAGTTGCTCCGCCTGTAGCGTAAATACCGTTTTTATTTAAAATCTGGTTCACCGCTGCTTTATCCGTTGCGTTTAAGGTTACGGTAAACTGGGTGGATGAGGAAATATCTACGTTTGAAGAGGTAAGCGGCCAGTTAGCCCCGCCTTCACCGGTAAGGGTAAGTTTGGAGACCACAATATCATTTGTTCCGCCAGCTAATGCTGCAAAGTCGGTACCGGTTACAACCAGAGCGCCAGTCGCTGCATTATAGGTAGTGCTGGTAATGGCAGGAGGTGTAGTGTACAACTGGACATAATGTTCGGTAACCAAATCGGCTTTTCCATCGCCATTAACATCACCAATGGCGATTGAACTACCCCCTTTTCCAAAATTGTTAACGGCACCAAAACTACCCGTTCCATCACCAAGTATTAAACTTCCAGTCATGGAACCAGCATTAGCCGTAGCAATGTCTGCTTTGCCATCGCCATTAAAATCGCCAACGGAAACAATAATAGGTGTTAAGCCCACCGCGAAATCAGTTTTTGTGCTAAAACTTCCGGCGCCATTTCCCAGCAATATACTTACGGTATTATCATTCTGATTAGCCACGACCAAATCTACTTTTCCATCGCCATTAAAATCGCCAAGGGCTAAGGAACGAGGATGTGTTCCTGCAACAAAACTGGTAGCAGCGCCAAAACCTCCGGAGCCATTTCCCAGCAATATACTTACATTATTTGAGCTGTTATTTGAGCTGGCAACATCTGCTTTTCCATCGCCATTAAAGTCGCCAATGGCAACTGAATAAGGAGTATCTCCTGTTGCAAAATTGGTAAATGCGCCAAAACTACCATCTCCATTCCCAAGCAAAACACTAATGTAACCTGGTGCAGAACCATTACCTAAAACCAAATCTGCATTTCCATCACCATTAAAATCGCCAACGGCAACTAAAGCTGCACCATTTCTTGATGCAAAATTGGTGGCAGCGCCAAAACTACCGGCTCCATCCCCCAGTAAGACACTTACATTATTAGAAGTGTAATTTGCCACAGCCAAATCTGCATTGCCATCGCCATTAAAATCGCCAATGGCTACTGAATATGGACAAGTGCCTACTGCAAAATTGGTAGCCGACCCAAAACTTCCGGTGCCATTGCCAAGTAATATACTTACATTATCAGAGCTCAGATTAGCCACAGCCAAATCTGCGTTGCCATCACCATTAAAATCACCAATTGCAACGGAATACGGATTGGTTCCCGCTGTATAAGAGCTTGTAGTATAGTTGAGTGCCAGGTTAGGGGTGTTGGTTAAATTAAAGGTGGGCGTTGTGCTGGTTGCAGAGTATGCCGTTAAGCCGTTCACCTTCATCGAAACAGGCACCACCGAACCGGCTTGTGCAGGTACGGTAACCGTAATCGTGGTGGAGGTAGAGGCGCTCACCGTTGCCTTTACGGCGCCAAACCATACCGTATTACTTGCCGGGGTGGCGCTGAAATTTGCACCTGTAATGGTTACGGTTGTGCCGATAATGCCGGTAACAGGCGAAAAAGAGGTGATTATGGGAGGAACGTTGCTTACCGTTATTCCATTCCCCGTCAGATCAGCAATAACCACAGCGGCATTAGCGCCGGCATTCCAGTCTTCGGCAGCGGCCAGGTTATAAGTAATTAAACCGAGAGAACTGGTTCCGTTGCTATTCAGGCGCGTTTTTAGTGCGGTTTTATCTGTTGCATTTAAGGTTACAGAAAAGCTGGTTCCATCGGTAATTTCCACGCTGCTGCTGGTTAAGGTATAAGCAGTGCCATCGCCGGTTATGGAAAGTTTGGAAACCACGATATCATTGGTAGCGCCGGTTAATTTCAACAAGCCTGTCCCGCTTACAACCAACGTGCCGGTTGATGCATTGTATGTGGCGCTGGTAAGGGCAGGGACAGCCACGTTGCTTGCGGTTATCGCGTTGCCGGTTAAATCTGCCACTGTTACAGCGGGGTCGGCGCCGGCGGCCCAGTCTTCGGCAGCTGCCAGGTTGTAGGTGGTTCCCCCGGTAGAATACAGACCGTTTTTATTCAGGATCATGTTAATCGCGGCCCTGTTCGTTGCGCTCAGCATTAAAGTGAAAGAGGTCCCCGACGTAATGTCGGCATCCGGTGTATCTGTAAGTGTATAAGTTGTTCCTCCTTCACCGGTAAAGGTGAATTTGCTCGCGTCAATGTCATTTCCTGAGCCGGTTAATTGCAAAAATCCGGTACCGGTTACAACCAGGGCGCCTGTGGCTGCATCATAGGTTGCGCTGGTAATGGCGGGGACAACCGCATTGCTTACCGTTATGCCATTTTCCGTTAAATCAGCAATCACAGTGGCAGCAGAAGTGCCGGCATCCCAGTCTTCGGCGGCTGCCAGGTTATACGTCGTTCCCCCGGTAGAATACAGGCCGTTTTTATTTAAAATCTGATTCACCGCTGCTTTATCAGTGGTGTTTAAGGTTACGGTAAACTGGGTGGATGAGGTAATATCCACATTTGAAGAGGTAAGTGTCCAGGTCGCACCTCCTTCACCTGTAAGGGTAAGTTTGGAGACCACAATATCATTTGTTCCGCCTGCCAATGCTGCAAAGTCGGTACCGGTTACAACCAGAGCGCCAGTCGCTGCATTATAGGTAGTGCTGGTAATGGCAGGAGGTGTAACGTACAATAAGACATAAGCATAACTACTACCAACGTCAACTATGTCGGCTTTGCCATCACCATTAAAATCGCCTATGGCTAATGCCATTGCATATCCTACTGCCCAATTGGTAGCTGCAGCAAAACTTCCAATTCCATTACCAAGCAAAACGCTTACATTAGAAAGTCCATTATTAGCCGTAGCAATATCTGCTTTGCCATCGCCATTAAAATCACCAATTGCTACATTACGAGGATAGGTTCCTGTCGCAAAATTAGTAGCTGCACCAAATCCTCCGGCGCCATTTCCCAGCAAAACACTTACATTATTAGAGCTCCAATTTAACACCGCCACATCTGCATTTCCATCGTTATTAAAATCGCCAATGGCTAATGAAATGGGAGTGGTTCCTGCCGCAAAATTGGTAGCAGCGCCAAAACTTCCTGCGCCATTGCCAAGTAATATGCTTACATTATCAGAGTTGGTATTTGCCACAGCCAAATCGGCATTGCCATCGTCATTATAATCGCCAATAGCTACTGAATTAGGATTATTTCCTGCGGCAAAATTAGTAGCAGCGCCAAAAGTTCCGTCACCATTGCCAAGTAATATACTTATCGAATTATTAGAACCGCCCATTGGTATCGCCAAATCGGCTTTGCCATCGCCATTTAAATCGCCAATGGCTACTGAATTAGGATAAGAACCTACTGTAATATTAGTAGCAGCACTAAAAGTCCCATCACCATTGCCAAGCAATATACTTAAATTACTAGATTGATTATTTGCTACAGCCAAATCGGCTTTGCCATCGCCATTAAAATCGTCAATGGCAATAGACCTGGGTTGAGTTCCCACCGCAAAATCAGTTTTAGCGCCAAAAGTGCCATCGCCATTGCCAAGCAATATACTTACGGTATTAGCGGTTTGACTGGCTGAAGCAATATCTGCTTTGCCGTCGCCATTAAAATCACCAATGGCTACAGAATATGAGTTGGCTCCGGTACTAAAAGAGTTTGTGGTATAGTTGAGAGACAGATTTGGTGTGTTGGTTAAATTGAAGGTAGGCGTTGTGCTGGTAACAGAATATGCCGTTAAGCCGTTCACCATCACCGAAACAGGCACCGCCGAACCGGCCTGTGCGGGTACGGTCACCGTAATGTTGGTGGCGGTTGAAGCGCTCACCGTTGCCTTTACCGCGCCAAACCAGACCGTATTGCTGGCAGGGGTGGTGCTGAAATTTGCACCTGTAATGGTTACGGTTGTGCCGATAATACCGGTAACAGGCGAAAAAGAGGTAATGGTGGGTGGAGGAGTAACCGGGTATTCAAAAGCGCCCATGGCAGGGAATGTCACACTTCTGGCAGCGCCCCCGTCATAATCGGTTGTGATGCCTGTGCCGGTGGCGGCAACCAGGATGATTTCCGATGGTATATAATCGGATGCCGATGTGCCTCCGGCACTTGCCAACTTGGGATTTGTATTTAAGCTGTGTCCATCCTGGCCCGTTGCAGCGCGCCAGGCCGTCAGCGTAGTTTTATCTGAAGTGAGGTAACCCATCACGCCATTCGGTGCATAATAATCATTGTAATCAATGGTCAGGGTGGTAATGGAGCTCAGGCATATGGCGTAATGTTTGCCTGTGGTTCCCCCTGAACGGGCATTGGTGAAGATATTGTTCCGGTAATCCCTGATAAGGCCAACATTCGACAAGGCATAGGTGTTGCCGGTTGTGCCTGTGACCGTCCCTTCAATATCCACGGTGTTGAAATACAGGTTGGTAGTTCCCAGCGAGCTTGCGTTTTTGATGCCATAAAAAGCATTCCCATTCGCAATACCGGTGCCCAGGCCAATAATGTTGTTTGAAAAGGTGGTATTTCCGCCATTGATGTAAATGCCATACAGTTGTGCAGATGCGGAAGTTGAGGATGTGGACAGGCTGCGGATAAAATTCCCCGAAACCGATGAAGCGGTTTGGGATCCATTGTAATATAACCCGATGATACTCCCCGCAAAGGTTGCATAGGAGTTTGTCAGGTTGTAAATAGTATTGCCCGAGATGGTTTGTGCTGCTTCATCCGTATTATTAATTACGATGCCTCCCGCCGGTGCACTGGCTGCGCCGGAAGTATTGGCATTGGCAATGGCCAGGTCCCTGACGGTGTTGTTCTGAATGGTATTCGTTCCTGCAGTAACACTGATGCCATTGATCAATCCTGAAGTTGCCGTGTTTGAATTTGTAGTTCCGTTTGTCAGGTTGGCAATGATGTTGCCCGAAATGGTAACTATGTCTGACCCCTGGTTCGAAATTCCATAAACTGTTTGTCCTTCAGATGCGGAAGTTGCAGTTGCATTGATACTGTTGGCCGTTGCTGTGCTTCCGATCACATTATTGCTGATGGTTGTACTGCCTCCGCCCAATCTGCGGATTGCATAAAAGTTATGCGAATGGGTTGTGGAATTGCTCAGCGTAATCGAACCTATCGTGTTGTTTTGCACATCAAGGATATCTGAATTACCGATATCAATGCCAAAAGAGGTGGTATAGGCAGCTGTGCCTGTAAGCGAAATGGAACCGGTTCCGGTGACGGAGCCAATGTTGTTACCCGTTATAGTGCCAATATTTGCAGTACCCCCCTGAACGGATATTCCACAAAAAGGAGTTATGGTCGTGCTTGTAACAGCAATTTTATTGATCGTATTACCCTGGACATTGCTGGCTGTGCCGGTTCCAAGGTTAAGGTATATACCTGTAAAGCTTGAAGAATTGGCAGCGTTTACTATAAAAGTACCACTGTGGTCAGAGGCGCTGCCGCCAAAAAAATTATCAGAAATCGTGAAGTTAATACCTGAATTGGAAACAGCAATACCGTAATAACTACAACCTGACGACGGAACAAATGCTGTTGTTTCATAAAAATTATTCCCGGTAATGGTCCATACGGTATTGTAAAAATTGATATTGATCCCAAACGAAGAAGCCCCACCATTGATAAAATCATAGATGTTATTATGGCTGATGGTGTTCCCGCTGTTTTCTTTGGTATCTGTTCCATATGAATAGATTGAATTAACAGGCCGGTTCGCATCGGCAGCGTTCGTAATGTCATTCTGCATAACCAGGTTCCCGTCGTTTCCGTTTGTTGTTCCTGTACTGAAGAACAAAGTGCCTCCGGTTGTTGCCGTAGAAGAGCCTTTAATCCTGCAATATTGGACGGTATTGGTGGATGCGTCGTTGATAAACCTGATCGTTGAAGTACCGCTGGAGGAAGAGGTGCTGGTATTGGTCAGCGTCATGTCGATTGTTGAACCTGTTGCATTTACCCTGCCATCAATGGTCACGTTGCCGGCGCCGTTCAGGTCGATCAGCGGGGCGTTGAGGTTGCCGGTGATGGAAAGGCCCGTTGCCGAAGGATGAATATTCACGGAGGTGTAACTTGACGGAGGGACGCTTGCATTCAGCACCGCGCTGGCTGTTTCATTGGTACTGCTGTTGATCTCAATGGTTATAACGCCCTGGTGCGTGCCCAGGTTGATGGCATCGAAGGCAGCTTTCAGGGTTGCATAGCCGGTAGGGCCGGCTGTGCCGGCGGTTGCGGTGACCTCGACCGGCGACAGGGTGGTAAAACTGAATTCATCACCATAGCTGGTTCCGTTGGCATCAGTGGCATAAGCGCGGGCATAGTATGTTGTTGCAGAGGCCAGGCCGGCCAGGTTGGCCGAAAAGGCACCGGATGATACAGTATAAACTGATATTAAATCCGACAGGGTTGCACAGCCTGAAGTGTTCCCCACAACGCCGCTTTCGGTGGCGGTTCCGCTTACAACATTCCCACTGACAGTTGCGGTATTTATCCCGATATTCGAAGATCCGGTAGTGGTAACCGCCAGGTCGAAGGTTCCTCCAACGCCAGCGCCGGAAAGGGTCCATACCGGGGAATTATAAAGCGTGCCATTGTTGGCGCCCACCAGATCGGTAAGGGAGGAACCGGTGGATTGGTTGAAATTATAGTAATGCACCAGGTTCTGTTCGGCACCGGTAAGGGACATATTGTAACTGGCAGCTACTTCGCATGCAGTAAGAGCGCGGCTCCATATCTGGATCTCGTCAATGCTGCCTTTGAAATTTTCGGCAAGCACTCCGTACTGGCGTGAGATACGGAAAACCGTGGAGGATGGATTTGAAATTGCACTGCCATGGGTGGCCCTCAGAACGTTATCAATGTAAAAATAGGCATTCGTTGAGGTCTTGACAACCGTATAGTTGTGCCACAGGTTGTCAGTCGGGAAGGTGATTCCGGAATTTACCCAGGGATCACCCAACCGGATTTCTCCGCCGGCCCCGGTACCGATATAGAAAGCATTCCCGGGGGAGCCTTGTGACAGAATCTCAGTGTACACACCCGTCTGGGTTGCGTCGTGGTTCGCCCATACCGACACGGTAAAATCACCGCTTGTAGGGATCGAAGCGGCCGGCGCTTCCACATTTTGTGAGGATCCGTTGAAATACAGGCAATTGCCACCATCGGTGAAGGTGAGTGAATAATCACCGCGGCCGGTGCCGCCAAGGTATTGTGCATGTGCAAACGCAGGAATGAGCAGCAGGGAAATAAGCAGGAATCTGATCGTTTTCATGTGATGAATCTTATTTTTATAGACCATATGGAATACCGGAGAATTATCATTCACGCTTTGCAAGAACTTGTATTCAGTGGGGTATTTCATGGCTAAATCATTTTTTTTTTTTTTCGACTGTGCTGGAATTTATGGGTTCCGTTAAGGCTTGTTATGAACCAGGACCCCGTTTGCAAAATAGCAGTTGGTCCGCTCAACAGTGAAATTATAGGTAGGAAGGGAGAGCCGGGGTTGTTCCTCGATGGCGGTAATGGTCACCTCCGTCATATGATTATTGCCAGTGAACAGACAGTGGTCGCCTGTTGCAAGCGGTTTTGAATAAATAACCGTACTACTTTTCAAGATATCCGGATCCACACAGCACCACCCTTTCCCGGAGACCCAATAGGGATGCTCCTTTGTGTTGGTGTTCGATTTACCGTTGCTGAAGGTGATTTTGACCAGGTTTTGTGCAGGTGGGTTGGACATCGTTTTTTCAACGGTTGAAATGACCGGTTTCATAGTTTCAGGATCGACCGACTGCACCTTGTCGCCGGTTTGAACATCTTCGATGTTCTTTGATGATCCATCCGCCATGGTGATTTTGGTCCCGGCGATAAAACAGGCGGTGGTCGTAAAGCTCACCTCATTTCCATAAGCCGTGCCCGCACTGTTGGTGGCATAGGCCCTGACATAATATTTTGTACTGACTGAAAGTCCGGTAAGGTTGCTGGTAAAGGTGCCGGTTCCGGTGCCATTGCTGGTTTTTGTTGAAAGGGCAATGGTTGGTGCGGTTGATGTGCTCCAGCATACGCCTCTTGCTGTTACCGTAAAACCGCCATCGCTGGTTACACTACCTCCCGATGAGGCTGTTGTGCTTGCTATCGAGGAAATACTGGTGGTTGAAACCGTCGGAAGCAAATCTCTTACACAGCGCAGGGTAAATCCGTATGACTTTACATGGCCGTTATATACTGTACACATGGTACTGTTGAAGTTCAGGTCCCAGCCATGGTTGGAAAGGACCTCCGCATTGCTCCAGTAAACGCCATAGGAACTGGGAGTGCTCCTGTCCATCAGTGAACCATCTGCATTTGCCAGGTATCCCGCATCATGCATTTTCAGGAGTGAACCCCATGGGTCGGTCTGGGTCGACCAGTTTCCCCCGGAGGGCTGGTCAACATCGGTCCATTCCACATCTGTAGGAACATGCCAGGGAGTTCCGAGTTCCAGGGTGCAGGGGTCTTTGACTGCTTCCCAGGTGGAACTCGATGCGTCGTTTGTTGCATCCCAGCTGGCAGGTGTGCGGGTTGTACCGTCGTGCATGAACCCTTGTTTGCGATTGTACTGCCAGTACCAGCCTGCTGACGCCTCAGTGGCATCATCAACAGATAATGGTTGCCGGCTGGCGCCGAGGTTTTGGGTGATCCAGCATTTTGAAGATTCCCCCGGTACGTTGGTAACAGTGCCATAGGTCACGGTCTTGTCAATGGGGCCTACACCATCGGAAACAGTATGGGCCACGGTTATAGTGGATGTGCCGCAAACAAACGCGGTGGTTGTAAAACTGACCTCGTTGCCATAGGATGTGCCCCAGCCGGTGGTGGCGTAGGCCCTTACATAAAAAGTGATCCCCGCGTTCAGGTTGACGAGGCTGCTTGTGAATACCCCTGTACCGCTGCCATCGCTGGTTTTGGTGGATAATGCAATCGTCGGGCCCGTTGAAGTGCTCCAGCAGATGCCCCGCCCTGTTATGGATTTACCGCCGTCGGAGGTTATATTCCCCCCGGATGCTGCGGAATTGGAGGTGATGGTGCCAACAGCTGTGGTCGTCATAGAAGGAAGAGAAATGGCGCGTCCGCCCCGTCCGCCCATATAATATTCCCTGCTGTTCAAGTTGGTGTTGTTGTAATACCTGCCTGAAACTGTAGTTTCTACGGCATTTGTAACCAAAGATCCTCCGCGGTAGCAAATCCCTGTGGCTGACAAAACAGATGGCCAGTACAAAGGATCAGCATCACCCGCTGCAGTTAATGCTCCGTTACCATGCATACCCGTAAAAGTCCTGCCTTCCGGCGTGCCAAGGTTCACTGCCCTTTCCCAGATGTTTCCGCTCATCTCCATCTGGCCGTAAAAGGTTGAACCCGATGTAACCCTGTTGATGTTTCCGCTGGTCCCGGCAAATATCCCAACTCTCAAAGGGGCGGATACTGAGCTGTTTGTGATATTGTAACTCTCATTGCCGAGGATAGTACTGTAGTTTGCCCCGATAGCCTCATTCGCGGTGCCACTGTTTAACAGGGAATAAGTAGACGATACCACGGTGGAACTTCCCCATGCCTGTTCTTTGGGAACAGCGGCTGCTGTGCCACGGCAGCTCTTCTCAAACTCGAGTTCCGTCATTGGCCTGAGACTGCTCCAGTCGAGGTAGGCGGCCAAATCAGCCCAACTCAGATAGTTGCAGGCCACATTAGGGAGGGTGGTCTGGTAGACCCCACCTGAAACGGTAATGGCATACCTGGAGGAGCCATTATAGTTCGGATATCGGGCAGTTGCCTGGGTTGCTGTAACTGTGTTCAGGAAATCGACATATTCCTGCTGGCTGATCTCGTATTTCATGCCATACAAAGGGTTGTATCCTTTAGGGTAGGCAAGAGGTAATGCCTTGGTTGTTGAATTGTTGAAATCATCTGCAATTCCCTGTCCGGAAGTATTGTTATTGCCCAGGTTTCCTGCAGTAATACCCCCGAGCGTGGAGGGGAGCGATTCATCCGTAACGAGGTAATTACTGGTGGTGTTGTGTTCCGTAAATTGACCATAAACGTTGGATGTAGTCCCGTCTCCAGCATAAAACGCACCCTGGGGAATATAGACCATTTCGATGGCGAAGACCTTTATTTCGACGATCGTGGCGTCGGTCACCCCGTTTGCGCCATAATTCCACCGCAACTGTACCCCTGTTTTGGTGAATGTGCCGGTGCCGTCGGCGTTCCTGTATAAGAACACACCCATGCAGGGATTTGTGGTAGCGTTGAAGGAGGATGAAGGATCAAGCAACCCCGTTTCAATGGTGCTCCCGCTGGGTGCCGTGTAACCTGTGTTATTCAGCCATGCATGGCTCCAGGTGCCGCCGAGCGACCTGTATTTGACGAAGATCCAGGCGGCATCCCAGTTATTGGGTGCAGAGGATGTTCTCCATGAGTTTTCCCATGAAATGTCGAACTGCACTATCGTGTAATGGCTTACAGTGTTTTTCCCGGTAAGTTTCAGGTTGGATATTGAAATGTTATTGGCGCTAAGCATATTGGCCAGCGACAGCAGGGTCAGGAAAATAAAAAGCTTCTTCATGGGGTTAAGTTGTCAGGAAATAGTTGCTGTTGAACCGAATGGTGCGGAAACCATAATTCAGGGATAATATCAGATTGACATTCGGAAAGGGAGGATTGACGGTGATTGGCGATGAATTGCATTTGAACCTTAATAATTGATTTTTATTTTTGAGGATTATTCTGGGAAAACGGCCTGTTGTATGTCCACCGGCCACTTACATCTGCCTGGTAAAATATTCAAAATTGACATCTTTGGTATACCGGCAGACAAACAGGAGATTGAAAGCAGCGATTTTTACGTTAAAAAATTTATTAATGGATGTAAGGTTTTTTTATCAAATAGTATGAATATAAGGAAAACAAGTTAAACTCGCCAGGATACTTCGTAAAACCCCTCGGCTGACGTTAACGGTTGCCAGGTATCGCACTTCAGGGTTGTTAATTCTAAATAAAAGCTACCTGAAAATAGAGACAGGAGATGGGGGCCGGGTTGAAACCAGGATTTCTGATATGAATCGGATTTGGTCGACATTATGGAACTTGGTTAAGATGAAACAGGATTATTTGTCAGCCTGTTAAACCCCGGTTAAATAAAATATTTGCTAACATATAACAAAATTTTACTAGTGCCAAATATTTAGGGTGTAATTTGTTATTTTATTAACAAAAACTTTTCAGAAGAGAAGGCGGTAACATTAAAAGTTGGAAAATTGTGGTGGAAGGCTTGGGAAAAATCAACAGGGAGGCTGTATGGACTGTAAAGGCTGCATTTACGAGGATATATCAATCTGCCAATATTTTACTGCAACGCTCCGGAACAGGAACCCCGGCCGGGAAAAATCCCGGAATGGAACAGAATATAAAATTGGCAGAGGAAACGGACTTAGTAAAGGAAATCTCCGATGCCGGAATGGATGGAAAGATTTTTACCATTGGCCGGTTCACAATGACCAATGATCCGGGCACCAATGCCAAACCCTGTTGCAGCTTCGATTATCGTATCTGCAATCGTTTCAGGGACATAGAATTCCATCCGGTGACCCATGTTGAACACACGGTACATCTCCTGCCAGGGTGTAGCTGATTCCTCCTGTATCATCCTGAAAAGGGGAGGCAGGGGGAAGAGGTTGTTCTTGATTACATGCAGGTTGTTCACGAAATGAAGTACCTTGGTTTGACCGCCGCCGCTGCAGTGAACCATTCCATGAACCTGGTCGCGGTGGCTTGCTAGAATTTGCTTAACCACGGGTGCGTATGTGCGCGTAGGGGAGAGGATCAGTTTCCCGACATCCGTCCCGGGGATCTCGGTCGGGTCGGTCAGGTTCCGGCTGCCTGAATAGACCAGGGATTGGGGCACTGCGTTGTCGAAACTCTCAGGATAGGAGGAGATGTATGTATTGTTCAGCACATCATGCCGGGCCGAGGTAAGGCCATTGCTGCCCATGCCCCCGTTATAGGATTTCTCGTAAGTACTCTGCCCTGTTGACGAAAGTCCGACAATTACATCCCCGGCGCAAATCCGCCTGTTGTCAATAACCTGGTTGCGCGGCATCCTGCAGGTTACGGTCGAATCGACAATAATGGTGCGTACCAGGTCGCCCACATCGGCTGTTTCGCCGCCTGTTGACCATATGCCGATGCCATGCCCGCGCATTTCAGCAAGGAACTCTTCCGTTCCGCTGATAATTTCTGAAATTACCGTGCCGGGAATAAGGTTTTTATTGCGCCCGATCGTTGAGGATAGCAGTATGTTTTCGGTAGCGCCGACGCATAGCAGGTCGTCGAGATTCATCACGATGGCATCCTGGGCGATACCACGCCAAACGGAAATGTCGCCGGTTTCCTTCCAGTAAAGATAGGCCAGGGATGATTTGGTGCCGGCGCCATCGGCATGCATGATATTGCACCAGTAAGGGTCACCCCCGAGGATATCCGGGATGATTTTACAAAAAGCCCCCGGATACAGCCCCTTATCCACATTCCGGATGGCAGCATGGACTTCCTCCTTCGATGGGGAGACGCCACGCTGTTCATATCGGGTTGGTTCGCTCATTCGAAGATGATCTCGCCGTTTGCTTCGTCAATACTGAATTTGCCGAATTTTCTCAGGGTGTTTTCTCCAAACTGAAGGGTTGTTATCTTTTTATTGACAGTGACTTTCAGATCGTTAACAGTATTTTTGCCGATACGGATCTCCTTAATGGTAAACACGGCTTTATCCGCCACCTTTCCTTCACCCAGGATCTTCGTGGCATCCCCTTCAAAACTGGTTTTGTCGATCACGCCTTCTTTGAGCAGTTTCATTGTTTCAGCCGGGGAGATAAACAGCTCCTTTTCCTTCAGGTCAAAGGTGAAGGAAGAGGTGAAACCGTTCACATAGCAGGCGCCCTGGAGAAGCCCCTCCTTGGTTTTGGTGACGGCAACAATGTTTTCTTCGGGCTTTACAACAACCTCTACCTTTGGCGCCGGCATATTCTTGCTGATTTTTGTTTTCGGAACAAAATCATTTCTAAGGATCGAGAACTCAGTGCGGCGGTTCATCTGGTGGGCGGCCTCTTTCACGGCAGTGGATGGCAGCAGGTTGATGATCGAGTCATTCAGCACGGTGCCCGCTTTGAACGTATAGCCTTCCCTGGTTACATCCTTGTTGAGGATGCGCGGAACGCGTTCGCCATAGCCCTTGGCCACAAGGCGGTCAGGGTCGATTCCTCTGGAGATCAGGTAATCAACGACACTTTGCGCCCGTTTCTGCGAGAGGATGTCGTTACGCTCCTCGGAGTCGCGGGTGTCGGTATGCGAGGCAAGCTCAACCACGATGGTTTCATTGGCATCGAGGGTCTCAATCAGCCCCTGCAGCGAATCCCGGTATTGTGGCTTGAGATCCCATTTGGCAAGGTCATAGAGGATGTCGGGCAGCACCACCGGTTTCTTCGGAATAGGCCTCAGCACGAAATTCCGGGTGAGATCTTTGCTCTTCTCCAGGCCAACCGTGGTTTCACGACCTTTTTCATTGAAATAATCCTTCCGGGTCACAAAAATATCGTACGTGGTGTTTTTGTCGATCTGCATCTTGTTGAATCCATAATGACCCTTTTCATCACTCTTGGTTTCAAGCGACCGGCCGTTGGTTCCCGAACTCTTGACCTTGACGCCGGCAATTGGCTGCAGGGTCCTGTCATCCGTTACGATTCCCTCCAGGGTGAAGTAAACCGGGGGAATCACGAAGGAATAGATGTCGTCACGCCCTTTTCCGCCGGGACGATTTGAACTGAACAATCCCTGTTCCGCTTCATCACCGTTAAAAACAATGGCAAAATCATCCGCAGGAGAATTGATAGGATATTTCATATTTTCCGGCTTGCTCCATTTTCCGTTCGACCAGGTTGACTTAAAGATGTCAAGACCGCCCATGCCGGGAAGACCATTGGACGCGAAATATAAAATACTGTCGTTGCGGATAAAGGGAAACAACTCATCACCCGCGGTGTTGATCTCGAGACCGAGGTTTATCTTGATGTATTTACCGGTTTTCTTTTCCTTCCGGGCCATCCAGATATCCTTGCCGCCATGCCCGCCCGCCAGATCGGCGGAAAAAAAGATCGTTTCATCGCTGGCAATGCTGGGATGCCCCATCACCGTCGTGGAATCTCCTCCCAGGTCAATCTTTTCAGGTTCAGTCCATGTGGTGGTTCCCTGCCTGCTTGACTTATAGATGTTGCAACCGTTTTTCGCCTTCAGGTTATTGTAGCAACGGGTGAAATAAAATGACGAGAAATGGGCGTTGAATTGACCTACGCCATCATTTGCCTTGGAATTGATCGTGTTTCCTGCATCGGCCAGTACCGGCTTGCTCCAGTCGCCCTTGCGGTCGATACGGGAATTGAAAAAGTCGGAAAAACCGAGACCTGTCCAGTTATCCACGGCACGGCCCTTGGCGCCGTTGCGGTCGGAGGTGAAGATGATGGAAATGTATTTTTTATCGGAATAGGCTGCCGCGAAATCATCCTCCTTGGAGTTGAGCATTTTTTCCCATTTCACCCCGTATTTTGACGGGTTTGCAATCCATTCCTTCGCCTGCGTGCAGGTTTCAATGCCGATATCGGCCCTGGGATCGGCAGGCCCCCCCTCCTTATAGGCGGTATATTGCTTGATGGCCTCATCATAATTGCCGTTGACCTTGAGCATGTTGGCATAATTCAGCAATATTTTCGGGTTGTCCTTGATATATTTTGCATTGTTAACCAACCGTTTATATGATGATTCTGCCTTTTTGGTGTTGTTCATCATGCGATAGCACTCGGCAATGCGCAGGGAGATGCGGTCACGTTCGGCCTTGTTGTTTTTTACCTTTGAATATGCTTTCTGGTATTTCTGCAAAGCAGGAAGGAACATCTGGTCAGCATAGGCATCATCGGCGGCTTTTGTGATTTTATTCTGGGCTTGGGAGCCTTGGGTGATTGCCAGGAAAAACAATATCAAAAGGGAAAGAGTAGGATAACGCATATCAATGCAATTTGGATTGCTTAATGAACGTACAAATATAGATAAAAGTCTGATGAAGAGTTGAAAAAAAAGGCTGTCACCGATACCGGAGACAGCCCTTTCCTGCATTGAAAAATATTATTTATTTGCCTTTGCCTTTTGTTTCCGGCTCTTTCAACTCCTTGCGGCGTTTCTGCCACATCAGAATGTCATAAGCGATAGGTGTGGCATTGAATACGGAAGAATAGGTTCCGGAAATAACCCCAACGATCAGGGCGAAAGTAAATCCGCGGAGAACCTCACCGCCGAAGATGAAGATGGTGATCAATACGACCAGGGTTACGCCTGAAGTATTCACCGTACGGCCAAGGGTGCTGTTGATAGCGCCGTTGATGTTGGCGGCCAGGTCGCGTTTCGGATACAGGATCCTGTATTCACGGATTCTGTCGAAGATGATAACCGTATCCATGATGGAATATCCGATGATGGTCAGGATGGCAGCAATAAACGACTGGTCGATCTCCATACCGAATGGCAGCAGCCCGTGGAAAAGGGTGAACATGGTAATGATGATCAGCGAGTCATGGAACAGTGAAACAACGCCCCCGATGCCGAATTGCCAGTTTTTAAAACGGATGGCAATATAGACGAAGATAATCACAAGAGAGAAGAATACTGCCATGAAGGCCTTCCAGATCAACGAATAGGAGATGGTCGGATCGACTCGCTGCGAGCTGAGTTCCCCGACGATCTTTCCGGGTGTATTGGCTTTGAAATCGGTGTAGGTGATCGGGGTTTTGTAGTATCCCTTTATCCCTGCAAACAATTTTTTGTTTACAATGGAATCAGCCTTTTCGTTGCGTTCGTTGATCATGAACTTGGTCGTGATCTTTACCTGGTTCTGCGATCCGAAGGTCTTTACTTCGGGGGATTCGCCGAAAGTTTTCCGCAGGGATTCACGTACATCGCTGGTTGATACATTCTGGTCAAACCTCACAATATAGCTGTGTCCACCAGTGAAGTCGAGACCCGGATCCAGTCCGCGGACGAATATACTGATGATGCCGGGGATGATGATCGCGATCGAAAGGATGTACATTTTTTTACGCAACCCGATGAAGTCGATGTTCATATGCTGGAACAGGTTCATCGTGTATTTGTTGCCCGTGGTGATGGTCATGTTGCGGTCGAGCATGAATTCAAATACCAAACGTGCAATAAAGATTGAGGAGAAGAGGGACAAAAGCAGACCAATTACCAGAGTAGTGGCAAAGCCCTGAACAGGACCCGATCCGAAGATGTATAGAACAATACCGGTCAGAATGGTAGTAACGTGTCCGTCGATAATGGCAGAAAGGGCGTGATGGAAACCGTCCTTGACCACGAGCCGCATACCCTTGCCGGCCCGGATCTCCTCCCGCATTCGTTCATAGATGATAACGTTCGAGTCGACCGCCATGGCCAGGGTGAGCACGATACCGGCAATACCGGGGAGTGTGAGTACGGCTCCGATGGAGGCGAGTACACCGATAAGGAAAAATACGTTTGCAAAAAGGGCGATGTCGGCAACATGACCGGCGCCGTTGTAATACAATGACATATACAGCAGAACACCGATGAAGGCGATGATGAAGGAGATCATACCGGCGTTGATCGATTCCTGTCCGAGTGATGGTCCAACAACCTCTTCAGCAACGATACGGGCCGGGGCCGGAAGTTTACCGGCTTTCAGGATGTTTGCAAGGTCCTGCGCCTCTTCAACGGTCATGTTTCCGCCTGTGATGGAGGATGTCCCGTTGGGAATTTCTCCGTTTACATTGGGGTAGCTGTAGATATAGCCGTCGAGTACGATGGCGATCTGTTTGCCGACGTTGTCGCCGGTGAGACGTTTCCAGATCCTGGCACCTTCGCCGTTCATCGACATTGAAACTTCAACCTGGCCGGTCTGACTGTAATCCTGACGGGCGTTGGTGATCACGTCGCCGCCAAGCGCCGGTGAACCGTCGCGTGAAGTGACTTTCAGGGCAACAAGTTCCAGTACGTCTTTTGAACCCTCATCGCGCGGCTTCACGGTCCAGGCCAGTTTCATATCCCTGGGAAACATGTTCTTGGTCATGCGGAGCATATTGTTGATGCGCGCGGTGTCTTTGATGAAAGCACGGCCAACCAGGGCAGTCTGGCCGGCAACATACTGCCCGTCTTTATTCTGGTAGATGGCAGGGTTCAGGTAGGCAAAGAGGGGGTTCTTCTTGGCATAATCCTCAAAACTCTCTTTCTTCTTGCTGGCAGCCGAGTTCTTAGAGGTATCCTTGCCGATTTGCTTCAGCAATGCATTCCCCTTGGCGGTGTCGGCTTTGCCGGCCTCTTTTTTTCCGGATTCGTTTTTGGCTGCAAGTGTCGTTTTCGATGCGATGGCCTTGGATGTTGCGGCGGTATCGGCCTTCAGCGTGCTGTCCCGCTTCATGGTGTCTTTCGACAATTCGAGAATGGAGGTCAGCTTTTTATTGGCTTCGGCAAAAAATGGCTGCAAGGTGGGGAACTGGTAGGTTTCCCAGAATTCAAGCTGGGCTGTTCCCTGCAGAAGTTTACGAACACGTTCCGGATCCTTGATGCCCGGCAATTCGATCAGGATACGGCCTGCAGTCTGTAAACGCTGAATGTTCGGCTGAACAACGCCAAAACGGTCGATACGGGTGGTGAGGATGTTGTAGGTGCGGTCGATGGCTCCGTTGCTCTCTTCCCTGATTACCTTGATCACTTCGTCGTTGGTCGAATTGTAGTTGATTTTGTCCTTCAGTTCAACTGTGTTGAAAATGGCGGCGAGTTTGGCATTGGGGTCGGTCTCCTTGAATGATTCCGAAAACAGGTCGACGAAGTCGCGGGTGCTCGATTTTTCCTTGGTGATGGCTTTTTGCAGGGCCTTGTTGAAAGTCGGGTCCTGGTTATAACCTGACAGCGCCCTGATAACATCGGGAACTGAAACGGCCATGGTGACGTTCATACCGCCCTTGAGGTCGAGACCAAGGTTGATTTCCCTTTCACGCACGTCTTTCAACGTGTATTTTTTCAGAAGGATATTGAATACGTTAACAGAGGCCATGGAATCATTAAAATATTCCAGGCGTGATTTTGAAATTGAGTCATAAAAGAACTCTTCTTTCAGGGGATTCCCCTGGGCCATCTTGGTGGCCATCGCTTTCACCTGGGGGGAGTTGGCATATTTGTCGGCTTTTCCTGAATAGTAGTAGCTGATAAAAGTAAACGACAACTGGAATAAACAAACCAAAATGAAGGTGACCGCGAAAAATTTAACAACGCCTTTGTGCTGCATGAGATTTTAAATTTTAAAATGGATTCTAATTCTACGCCTTTTTTTTGAGGGTGCAAATTTATAAAATTCATTGGAAATAACCAATATAATTATAAATCAAGATGGAAATGAATTAAAAGTGTGGTCAGATCATGGTTTTGTCACGCCATTAATCTCCCTGTAGAGGATTTTTAACATCTTCATGCCCCTGTTTTTAACGCCGGGAGTCTCCTCGTTCAGACGCCATTCGATCGAATCGGCAAGCTCCTTCTTCAGGTCCGGCTCGATCTCCGAAATCCGGTATAGGATATCCATGCAAAAAACCTTGGTGGCAGCTGCCTCGGCAGGGGATACCAGCCAGTCGAAACAGATATTGATCAATATTCCCAGCAGGTCTCCTTCAGGCAGGGGAGCACGGGAAATCATTCTCACGGAATGGCGCTTCAGCCCGTCGTGTGTGAATTCAGGCAGGCAACTGATAATCTCCGGTATCCGCGGATCCAGCAACCCGGGCATCTTCTCCGATACGGTATCAATGACCCAGGCTGCCCTTCGGCTAACCGGCTCTTCATTACTGAGGAAAATGTCAAAAAGCACATCGAACAATTCCGGCTTTTGAAGGATCAGCCCGGCAACGAAATCAGTATTCCGGCGCGACATTTCATAAAGCAACAGTTCGCGGGGTTTGTCGGGTGTCTTCATCGGAATAGGGGTTGGCCCTGGGCGAACCCTTGATTTCGGGTCAGGGTGATTCCCGGGTTTGTCATGCAAATGTAAGAAAAGTTACCAAAGGGGATGGAGACAAGTTGCTTTATTGATTCTTTTAAAACGACAGGTTAGTCAAGCCTTAGGTAAACGTTAGGGGAGCCTTGGGAAGGGCCGGGTAATTTGAATAACATATGGGAGTAGAATTGTAATGGCTACTGGAATGAACACGGCCCGGTGGAATTGACCTGTAGATATACAAAAAACAGAGCTGTTTTCCAGTATCATGGTAATGTTTTTTTGATTCGCACGGTGATTTCCCGGGAATCGTCTTTCTGGGAGCATCTGGATATTTGCACGGGCTTAAAATGTTTTTATGAGAATATTTGCGCCAGGCAATAATATTTAATTCGTATTGACTTAACTTTGCAGAAATTTATACAACCGGGTGATCCGGATTGTTGTATGTTTTGCCATCCGGGTGATATACATTTAATATATTTAAGATGAAGAATAAATATATTGATCTGATTGAACAAACCTTTGACTTCCCTCAGCCAGAGTTTGAAGTTATTGATAATGAACTTTATTTCCATAAAGTACCCTTGATGGATATCATCAAACAGTATGGAACCCCTTTGAAAATAAGTTATTTACCTAAGATCAGCTCGCAGATTCAACGTGGCAAGAGGTTGTTTAATGTGGCCATGGCCAAGGTTGATTACCAGGGAGATTATCACTATTGCTATTGCACCAAAAGCTCGCAGTTCAGCTTTGTTCTGGAGGAGGTGCTTAAGAATGATGTGCATCTCGAAACTTCATCTGCATTCGATATCAACATTATTGAGGATCTGGCCGACCGGGGACTTTTCTCGAAGGAGCGGTTCATTATCTGTAATGGTTTCAAACGGCCGATGTATATTGAGAATATTGTAAACCTCGTAAATAACGGATTTACCAATGTCATACCGGTTCTCGACAACCTGTTTGAACTGGAGAAGTATGAAGCGGATATCAAACAGAAGCTGACGATCGGCATCCGGATCGCCTCGGAAGAGGAGCCCAAATTTGATTTCTACACCTCCCGCCTTGGGATCAGGTACAATGATATCCTGCCCTATTACGAGGAGAAAATTAAGAACAACCCGCTCTTTGAACTTAAAATGCTTCACTTCTTCATCAATACCGGCATTAAGGATAAAGCATACTACTGGAATGAGCTGACCAAGAGTGTACAGGTGTATTGCGACCTGAAAAAAATATGTCCTGAACTGACTTACCTGAATATCGGGGGCGGACTCCCTATCAAGAACTCTCTTGATTTTGTGTATGACTATGAATATATGGCAGAAGAGATCATCGCACAGATTCAGAGTATATGTGAACGTAACAAAGTTCCCGAACCTGATATCTTTACTGAATTCGGATCGTTCACGGTTGGTGAAAGCGGAGCAGTTCTATATTCGATAATCGACCAGAAAAGACAGAATGATCGTGAAATCTGGAATATGATCGACAGCTCCTTCATGAACACCCTGCCCGATACCTGGGCGATTAACCAGAAATTCATCCTGCTGGCTATCAATAACTGGGATGTGGAATACGAACGGATTTTCCTGGGAGGTCTTACCTGCGACAGCGAAGACTTTTATAACGCGGAGGAACACAGCAACGCGGTATTTCTTCCGAAATTCAACCAGAGCGAAGCCCAGTATATCGGCATGTTCCATACGGGCGCCTACCAGGAGGCGATCGGAGGGTACGGAGGAATCCAGCATTGCCTGATCCCGGCCCCCAAACATGTGCTGATCGACATTGACGATGAAACTGAGGAGATCACCACCAAACTCTGGTCCAAGGAACAGAGTTTTAAATCAATGCTGAAAATCCTGGGGTATTGATGTTATCCTGGCAGTCTTGCCTTGCATGAACTTTCAGGGCCGACTGAAATAATTGAATAAAATACGACGCCGAATTCTTAATTTTGCAAAAATCCCAAATCCATGAGTACTGAAAAAAGATCCATCCTGAACGAAGAGGTAAAACACTTCGATATCAAGGCTATCAATGCAACCCAGATCATCGACGCCATGCGCGACATGTCATTCACCTCACGCGATACAGCCGCTGCCGCCGATATCCTGAACAGGATGATCGCCGATGACGGGTGCACCGTATTTCTTACCCTTGCAGGCAGCACCAGCGCTGCCGGTTGCATGCAGGTGTATGTCGACATGGTGAAAAACAACATGGTCGATGCGATTATTGCCACCGGCGCCTCCATCGTTGACATGGACTTTTTTGAAGCGCTTGGATACAAACATTACAAGGGAACCCCCTATGCCGACGACAAAGAACTTCGCCGGAACTATATCGACCGTATTTACGATACCTATATCGATGAAGAGGAGTTACAGCAGTGCGACGCCACCATTAAAATCATCGCCGATACGCTCGAGCACCGTCCCTATTCCTCCCGTGAATTTATCCGTGAAATGGGCAAATGGCTGGTTGCCAATTCTGTCAAGAAGGATTCTCTGGTACAGGCTTGCTACGAGCATAATGTACCCATTTTCTGCCCTGCCTTCAGCGACAGCAGCGCCGGTTTTGGCCTGGTTAAACACCAGTGGGACAACCCCGGCAGCCATGTCTCCATCGATTCAGTAAAGGATTTCCTGGAACTGACCAAAATTAAAATGGCAGCCCGTACCAGCGGTTTGTTCATGATTGGTGGCGGCGTTCCGAAGAACTTCGTACAGGATACAGTCATTTGTGCCGAGGTACTGGGAAAAGAGGTCCCCATGCACCAGTATGCCGTACAGATTACGGTCGCCGACTCACGCGACGGCGCCTGTTCAAGTTCGACCCTTAAAGAGGCCTCAAGTTGGGGAAAGGTGGAGACTATTTATGAAAAGATGGTCTATGCCGAAGCAACCAGCGTTCTGCCGCTCATCGCCAGTTATGTGTATCACAAGGGCGACTGGAAAAACCGTACCAAATACGAGTGGACCAAAATGCTGGATAAATAGTTATTTATACATCAGCCATTTCCACAATTCCTTGTAATTTACCTTCTTGCCATACATTAAGATGCCGGTTCGGTAGATTTTGCCGGCCATCCAGGTGGTTCCAAGGAACCCCAGCACCAGCAATATCATCGACAGGGCCACCTGGAAATAGGGAACCCCGAATGGAATCCTGATCATCATGGTAACGGGAGAGGTGAGTGGAATAATGGAAAACCAGAAGGATATCGGACCATTGGGTTCCCGGATGATATACTGGGCCATAATGATCGAAAGGATGAGCGGAATGGTGATCGGCAGCATAAATTGCTGGGTATCTGATTCACTGTCAACGGCTCCGCCGATTGCAGCGAAAAGGGCTGCATAAAGTAAAAATCCTACCAGGAAATAAAAGATAAAGGATGCGATCATCACCGGGAAATTGACCGAGTTGATGGCCTCCATCACCTCGCCGACACCCTGTGTATCTGCCTCAACCTGTTGTTCCATAAGTTCTGCGCTTGCCGGGGTTATGGCTTTCTGCTGCTTCATCAGCTCCTTTGCCGGCGCTTTTTTCATATCCTTCGTGGTCATGGTACTGGTTACCACCGTGACGATACCAAATGTCAGGATCACCCAGAGCAGGAACTGGGTAAGGCCCACCAGCCCCACGCCGACAATCTTGCCCATCATGAGCTGGAAAGGTTTTACCGAGGAGATAATCACCTCAACGATACGGCTGGTTTTTTCCTCGATCACCCCACGCATTACCTGGGCGCCAAACATGAAGATGAAAAAGTAGATCATCATCCCGGTCACCATACCCAGTATCATGTTCAGTTCGGTATAACTTTTCGACTCTTTGCCATCCTGGCCGATCTTTAGGGTGTTGATGTCAACCGAGGTCTTGACCGACCGCATGATGTCATCGACAGGGATGGGCTGGTTCTTGTCTGTCTGGTATTCTTTAAGCCTTGCCTGGAGTTTCATCTCCTCCAGCTGTTTGCTCATCACACTGCGGACATAGGCGATGATGCTGATATTGACCGTGCTTTCCGAATAGAGGATCGCATTCGACGGCAGGTTGACATCGGGTTTGGGGATATAGAGCAGCGCATCATCGCCGCTTTTGGTGAAATTGGCCTTCGCCCCGGCAACATCGCCCGTAAGGTAATGGAACCTGATGTTATCGGAATTCTTAAATTTTTCAATGAAGATATCGCTGTCATCGAGGACGGCCACCTTTTTCGATTCTTCGGTACGGGTGGCCAGATATATGGGAACAACAATGGTGGCAGCCATCAGCAACGGGCCCAGGATGGTCATGACGAGGAATGAGCGTTTTCTTACGCGTGTGAGGTACTCACGTTGAATAATGAGGAAAATCTTCTTCATGTCAGCTTTGCGTTAAAGGGTTGCCGGTTTGTTGTGTCACTGCCTGGATGAAAATATCATTCATGTTGGGGATCAGTTCATTCACTGAATAGATGGTCACTTCAGGCATCATCGCCCGCAACAGGTCGTTTGGGGTAGCTTCGGCTGGAAGCTTGATCCGGGCATGACGGTTGTCGATATCATGGCTTTCTGAGATTATCCTGAAGGATGGCGGCAGGATCGATTGCAGGTCGCCGTCAAAGGTATTGAAGCTGATCTCGAAGGTGTTTGTTTTAAAGGTTTTCTTGATATTCCGCACGGTGCCGCTCAGGATCACCCGGGACCGGTCGATAAGGGCAATCTCGTCGCAGAGCTCCTCGACCGAAGCCATATTGTGGGTCGAAAAGATGATGGTGGCCCCTTTTTCCTTCTGAGCCAGGATCTCATCCTTCAGCATGCTGGTGTTGATCGGGTCGAATCCGCTGAAGGGCTCGTCAAAGATGAGCAGTTTCGGCTCATGTATGATGGTGACCAGGAACTGGACCTTCTGCTGCATCCCTTTCGACAACTCTTCCACCTTCCGGTTCCACCAGGTATTGATGCCGAATTTTTCAAACCAGAATTTCAGCCTTTTAAAGGCTTCCTGTCGGGATAATCCCTTCAACTGGGCAAGATACATGGCCTGTTCGCCGACCGACATTTTTTTATACAGGCCCCGTTCTTCCGGCAGGTAGCCGATCAGGGCGATGTCATTGGGCTGCAGGGGGCGGCCCATGAAGGTCAATGTTCCTTCATCGGGAGCAATGATCTGGTTGATGATCCTGATCAGGGTGGTTTTACCGGCACCGTTGGGTCCCAGCAATCCGAAGATACTGCTTTCAGGCACGTTGATACTGACTTTGTCGAGGGCCTTGTGATTGGCATACTGTTTGGAAACAGCCTCCGCAGAAAAGATGTCCATGAAGTTTGATTTTATTGTTCAAAAAGATCCTTCATCCGTGAAAATATATTTTTGCCGTGTGCGCCGGGACCCGGTTTGAAATTTTCAGATTTGCCGAGTTTCTCCAGTATTGACTTTTCCTCTTTTGTCACAGTTTTCGGTGTCCAGATGATAATGCTGATCAGCAGGTCGCCTTTACCTTCATAACCGTTGATGCTGGTAAGCCCTTTGCCCCGTAACCGTAAAATCTTACCGCTCTGTGTTCCCGGGTCGATTTTTATCTTGACCTTCCCGTCGATGGTGGGGATTTCAGCCGTGCTGCCCAGCGCTGCTTCCGAAAAAGTGATATAGTGGTCGTATAGTAAATTGTTGCCATCCCGGTCGAAAAGCTCATGTTCGGTCTCTTCAATCTGGATCAGAAGGTCTCCGGCAATACCGCCACGGGCAGCTGCATTACCCTTGCCGCCCATCGAAAGCTGCATTCCCTCCGATACCCCGGCCGGGATCCGGATGGAGATCACCTCTTCCCCTTTGAGTACACCATTACCGGCACAATCAGTACACTTATCCGTAATGATCTGGCCTTCACCGCCACAGTTCGGGCAGGCTGCAGTGGTCTGCATCTGTCCAAGAAAGGTGGAGGTCACACGCGAAACATGCCCGCTGCCTTTACATGTGGAGCAGGTGGAGTAAGCGCTTCCGCCTTTGGCTCCTGTGCCTTTGCAAATATTGCAGGCGATATATTTATTGACTTTGATCTTCTTTTCCACACCATGGGCAATCTCTTCAAGCGTCAGCTTAACCTTGACACGCAGGTTCGATCCCCTGTTGACCGTTTTTCCCCTTCTGCCACCGCCACCGCCAAAAAACGAACTGAATGGGTCATTGCCGCCACCGCCGCCAAAGATATCGCCAAAATGGCTGAAGATATCCTCCATGCTCATATTACCGCCATATCCCTGCTGACCACCGTTATTGCCAAGCCCTGCATGGCCATACTGGTCATATCGCTGCCTTTTATTCGGATCACTCAATACTTCATAGGCTTCGGCGGCCTCCTTGAATTTATCTTCCGCATCCTTTTTTCCGGGATTTTTATCAGGATGGAATTTGATCGCCTGTTTCCGGTAGGCCTTTTTCAACTCCTCCGGTGTGGCATCCTTCGACACCTCCAGGATTTCGTAAAAATCTCTTTTTGACATATTCAGTTTTTAGCTTCCAACAACCACTTTTGCAAACCGGATCACCTTTCCGTTGAGGAGGTAACCCTTTTCAATTTCATCGACAATTTTACCCTTCTGTTCAGGCGTTGGCGCCGGAATATTGGTGATGGCCTCATGAAAATCGGTATCGAATTTCTCGCCGGCAGCCCTCATCCGTTCCAGCCCCTGTTGGTTCAACGTGGCCAGGAACTTATTGTAAATCAGGACAACCCCGTCTTTGAGCGCCTGGCCCGATTCGCTGGATGTCTCAAATGCCTTCAGGGCACGTTCAAAATCATCCAGTACAGGCAGCAACCTGATAATAATCTCAGCGGAAGCGCTTTTGTTGAGTTCGATTTTCTCTTTCAGGGTTCGTTTGCGGTAGTTGTCAAAGTCGGAGTATAACCTCAGGTATTTGTCATTCAGTACCGAATATTGTTCATCGGGGGCAATCTCCGGAATTTCCCCCACACCGGAAATCTTGCTGTTGGTCATGTTTGAATCCTGTGCCGATTCCTCGTCGGTCGTGACATTCCTGGAATGATCCTGAACAGTCGTTTTTTCCATTGGTTCCTTCTCTTCTTTTTTCTTTTTGCGCATCATAATGAAAACATATTCGAATAAATTCGTTTGAGTATTATCAAAAAACCTGCCAGTTGGTGATTTGCGACAAATTGTCAGCTATCGCTCCTGCGGATCTCAGCCCCCAGTTTCTGAAGCCGCAGGTCAATTTGTTGGTAGCCGCGGTCAATCTGCTCAATGTTGTCGATAATGCTCCTGCCCTCGGCCGATAATGCGGCAATCAGCAGGGCGACGCCGGCACGGATATCGGGCGACGACATGCGGATGCCCCTGAGCAGGTACTGGTGATCGAGACCGATCACCGTGGCCCTGTGCGGGTCACAAAGAATAATGCGGGCTCCCATGTCGATCAGTTTATCAACAAAAAAGAGCCGGCTTTCAAACATTTTCTGGTGGATGAGCACGCTGCCCTTGGCCTGGATGGCGATCACCAGTACAATGCTGATGAGGTCGGGCGTAAAGCCTGGCCATGGAGCATCGGCGATGGTCATGATGGAACCATCCATGAAAGTCTCCACTTCGTAATGATCCTGCGAAGGGATAAACAGATCGTCCTCCCTCTTTTCCATGCGGATGCCCATCCTCCGGAAAACGTCAGGAATCATGCCGAGTTGCTCGTAATTAACGTTTTTAATGGTGATTTCAGAACCGGTCATGGCAGCCAGTCCGATAAAGCTGCCTACTTCGATCATGTCTGAAAGCAGGGTGTGGCTGCAACCCGTGAGTTTTCCGACGCCATCGATTTTCAGCAGGTTGGAGCCAATGCCCTGAATGTGGGCTCCCATGGATACCAGCATGTTGCACAGCTGGGAGATATAGGGTTCGCAGGCTGCATTGAAGATCGTGGTTGTTCCTTTGGCCATTACGGCTGCCATCAGGATGTTGGCTGTGCCGGTAACCGATGCCTCGTCAAGCAGCATGTAAGATCCTGTGAGAGCCGGAGCGGTGACGCTGAAAAGCTGTTCCTGCTGATGATACTCGAAATTGGCGCCCAGTTTCTGGAGCCCCAGGAAATGGGTGTCGAGCCTGCGCCTGCCGATTTTATCGCCTCCCGGAATATATACATAACCTTTGCCATACCGGGCCAGCATCGGACCGAGGATCATGATCGACCCTCTCAGACTTCCTGCCTTCTCACGAAAATCTTTGGTTTTCAAATAGGTGAAGTCAATTTCTCCCGCTTCGAAAGTGAATGTTGAGGGGGCGGGTTGTGTAACCTTCACGCCAAGGGCCTGCAAAAGTTCAATAAGCTTGTTGACGTCACGGATGTCGGGGATGTTGTTGATCGTGACCTTTTCGGAGGTTAGAAGCGTGGCACAAATGACCTGAAGCGCCTCGTTTTTGGCGCCCTGCGGTGTTATTTCACCCTGTAGTTTCTTCCCTCCGATGATTTCAAAGGAACTCATTGGGGCTTATTCCGTCCGCGCTGGTTGACGAAATTAGGCTTAACAAAGGCTTGCTGTTTGTTGAAATTACGGTCGGGCCCCGTGCGGAAAGGTTTCCTTTTCTGATTCTGGGCCAGGATATCGTTGGTGTGAGTGAAACGGAAATCCTGGTTCAGTTTCAGCTGGTCTTTCGACAAAATAGCCAAGTGTTTTTCAATGAGTTCATCTGCCACCGATTCACGGTTCCAGTTCAGGTATGATTTCTTCATATGGTTCGCAATCGCATTGACCAGCGCATCCTTTTCAATGCCATCTTCGTAGGCAGCAGCCTTTTCGATCATCAGGGCGATGTTCTTGCCATAATGTTTAAATTCTATCTCCTTGTCATGATAGGAGAGATGTTCGGGTTTTGTGCTGAGCGACAGGGGCGGGGGCGGGGGATACGGTGCATCCACATCCAGCTTGAAATCCGCTATAATGAAGAGGTGATCCCATAATTTATGTTTGTAATCTCCCGATTCCTTAACGGTCGGGTTCAGCTGAGCCATTACGTTTACAATGAATTTTGCGGCCTTGTTTCTCTTTTCGCGGTCTTCAATGGTGCAGCAGTACTTGATCATCCGCTGGACATTCCGGCCATATTCCGGGATAAACATCAGCTCGCGCGTGGTGTTGTATTCTATTTGTTCGTTCACGTGTAATTTTTTGCAAAGGTACAACAATATTGGGTGATTTTAAAATGATACAGAAAAGGTCCGTTACCAACCCTGCCACTACAACCTGTATACCGTAACCAAGGGAAACTGCTTTCTGTGGCTGACATATTTTACTTCAGGCTGACAACATTAACGTGGCTTAACTGTTCAGACAGGAACAAAGTTATCTCAGCCGGACCTCCCTGCGAATTATACAAAAAGGTTGGATTTCTTATCCTTTTTCAGAAATAAAAAAGTATCAATGGTGATATTAATTCACAATCCTGAGCTTCGCAAACCGCAGCAATAACTGCTTTTGGCCGATTGCAGGAAAAAATACCGTTGCCTTTTTGTTGGGTCCCACCCCTTCGATATTCACCACCTTCCCCTTCCCAAACCGTTCGTGCATGACCTCCATCCCGGTCTGGATATCCTCCACCTCCGATGGCGGACCTTCGGTGGCAGCATGGTTTTGCGGCGATGGCTGTGCCGGAGCCGCGGCGGAGGCCGGGGCTATTTTGCGGAAATTATTTGGTAAAACAGGCTTTTTCTCCGGCATGCTTACCCCTGGCAGGGATGCCGACCAGTTGTTCTCCCTCGAAAAACTGGCGCGCTGGGCCGCAATCTTTTTCGGGAAATCGATAAAGGCCTCAGGGATCTCACTCAGAAACCGGCTGGGTTCGCACATGGTGGGCGTACCCCATTTATATCGGTTCTCAGCATATGACAGAGTCAGCTTCTGGCGGGCACGCGTAACGGCTACATAAAACAACCTGCGCTCTTCCTCCAGGTCGCTGCGTGAGTTGAGCGACTGGATGGAGGGAAACAGGTTCTCTTCCATCCCCACTACATACACGTAAGGAAATTCAAGGCCTTTTGCCGCGTGGATCGACATCAGGGTAACACGGTCGATATCATCCTTGTTCCCCTTGTCGGCATCGGTCACAAGGGCAATATCCTGCATAAATTCATCCAGGGTGCGAACCACATTCGGCTCGATCTCACCGGTTTCGATATTGGTCCTCGGCGATTCCGAAAATTCCTTGATGGCATTCAGCAGTTCCTCCAGGTTTTCAAACCTGCTGACCCCCTCGGGGGTTTTGTCGTCGTAAAGTTCCTTCATCAGGCCAGACGAACCGGCGATATGCTTCGACAGTTCGTAAGCATTCTTTGACTGCAGCAGCGCGGTGAAACTTTTGACCATGGTGACAAAACCATACACCTTCTGCCCTGTCCCTTCCGGAAGCCGGAGGTTGTTTGCCACAGGATCTTCGATCAGTTCAAAGATGCTTTTCTTTTGTTCGTCGGCCGTAACGATGAGCTTTTCGAGCGTGGTCTTGCCGATTCCCCGGGCAGGGTAGTTGATGATGCGCAACAGGGCATCCTCGTCGCGGTTGTTGATGGTCAGGCGGAAATAGGAGAGGAGGTCTTTTACCTCTTTTCGCTGGTAGAAGGAGAGGCCCCCGTAGATCCTGCAGGGGATATTCAACCGGCGAAGGGCCTCTTCGTGTGCGCGTGATTGGGAATTGGTGCGGTAAAGAATGGCAAAGGCCAGGTTCTGCAGCTGGTTGTTCATCTTGTTTTCGAAGATCGACTGGGCGACAAGGTTGGCCTCTTCATTATCGGTGGAGGCCTTGATCATCTGAATGCGCGGCCCCTCTTCATTGTCGGTCCATACCTCCTTGAAGATCTGGTTCTTGTTGTTCTCGATGATCTTGTTGGCCGCCTTGACAATTATTTGCGTTGACCGGTAGTTCTGTTCGAGCTTGAATACCTGGTGGTCGGGGTAGTCACTCTTGAAATTCAGGATGTTCTGGATATTGGCTCCCCGGAAGGCGTAGATGCTTTGGGCGTCGTCACCCACCACATAGATATTCTCATTGTTTGCCGCGAGTTTCTTGATGATCAGGTACTGGGCATAGTTGGTATCCTGGTACTCATCCACCAGGATATATTGAAATTTCTGCTGGTATTTGTAAAGTACGTCCGGGAAGTCGCGCAGCAGGATGTTCATGTTGAAGAGCAGGTCGTCAAAGTCCATAGCTGATGCCCGCCGCAACCGGCCCTGGTACTGGGTGTACAACTGACCGGTCAGGGGTTTCCCGGCGCTGATATCATATTCCCTCAGTTCAGGGCTCTCATTGTAAGCCTCTGCCGAAAGCAGGCTGGTCTTGGCACTGGAAATCCGGCTCAGGATATAGCCGGGCAGGTACACTTTGTCATCGAGATTGTTTTCCTTGAGAAGGTTTTTGATGACCCGTTTTGTATCGTCCGTATCATATATGGTATAATTCTGCGGATAACCCAGCAGATGACCTTCGATGCGCAGCACCCGGGCGAATACAGAGTGAAAAGTTCCCATCCACACATTGGCCGCCTCGGGGCCGACGAGGTGTACGATGCGTTCTTTCATCTCCCTGGCGGCTTTATTGGTAAAGGTGAGGGCAAGGATATGAAACGGATCTACCCCTTTGTTCACAAGATAGGCCACCCGGTAGGTAAGCGCCCTGGTTTTCCCTGAACCAGCGCCTGCAATCACCATCACCGGCCCTTCGGTCGCCTGTACCGCGGCCCGCTGGGCCTCATTCAACTCATCGAGAATATTTTCAGACATGATTTCAAATAAGGTGCAAAAATAGGGCTTTAGGAGAAACGACTTCATGTTGGTTGATAACATTTTAGTAATTTTACCGGCGGTGGGTGAAGAAACGCCTGCTTGACAGGCCCGTTTTATGCGGAACATCCGCGGCCGGCAGGCGGACAAAGTGATTGAAGTGGTTCCGCAAAGTACGGGTCCGTAATATTCATTACCTTGCCGGAATTGATTTGTTAATTTTCCACATGAGACATATGCTGATTTTTCCATCGAACGGGATTACAATTTTCCAGGTTGCCAATTTCGGGCTGATCCTGGTCTTGCTCATACTGTTTTTACGGTACCTGTGGATTACCTTCATCAACCGGGAAGGAACCCCTGTTGAATGGCAACACGCGGTGAAAACGGGGAGGATCTCCTCCCGGTTGAAAAACATGGAGCGCCGGTATCCCGATAAGGTGCGCTTTTACAACTGGTGGTTCCAGGTCGAGCGGCTCAGGCGGGAGAGGGTTCCGGGGGCCTTTGCGGAGCTGGGTGTATATAAAGGTGCGAGTGCAGCGGTGCTTCACCAGATGGATCCCCGTCGACCCCTGCACCTGTTTGATACCTTTTCGGGTTTCACCGCGGGCGACCTGATGCAGGAAACTGGGGAAGCAGCTGCTTATACTCCTGCCGATTTTTCAGATACCAGCGTTGAATCGGTACGGAGGAAGATCAGGGGTGATAAAAACATTATCATCCACCAGGGATATTTCCCTGCTTCGGCCGGTGATTTTAATGAAACGGTGGCCCTGGTGAATATTGACGCCGACCTGTACCTACCCACCCGGGCAGGACTCGCATTCTTCTATCCCTTATTGTCACCCGGGGGGGTGATGATCGTCCATGATTACCATTATAAATGGCCCGGGATCATCAGGGCCGTTGATGAATTTTTAACAACTGTGCCCGAGCAACTGATTCATCTGCCTGATATCGACGGAACTGTGATGATTATCAGGAACAAATAATTTTTCACTTTTTTTCACCTTTTCCTTGTATGGGTCAAAATTAGTTTTACCTTTGCACCCTCGAAAACCATATTATGTTTTCGATTGAATTACAAGCCGGAAACGGCAAGGAAACCTGACAAAGTGAGACAGCTATAGGTTTCAATCACACTCAAACGACGATTGTGGTAGAAAGTCTCGCGATATTCATACCCTTCCTTATTATTTCCGGCCCGATAGTTCAAGGGCAATTCCCGCCTCGGTAGAGGCGGGTTTAAAACCCACCTTTACATAAAAAGATTCACCAAAGTGTTGGTAGTGTAAATTTTATTTGTACTTTTGCACTCCCAATTTCAGGGAAAATTTGTAAAAAGTTTATAAAACCATTGATATGCCTACGATTTCGCAACTGGTTCGAAAAGGAAGAAAAAAATTAGTGGATAAAAGCAAGTCGCCCGCTCTGGACTCCTGTCCCCAGCGTCGTGGCGTTTGTGTGCGTGTTTATACCACCACACCGAAAAAGCCAAATTCGGCTATGCGTAAAGTTGCCAGGGTTCGTCTCACCAATGGGAAAGAGGTAAATGCCTATATCCCCGGTGAAGGCCACAACCTCCAGGAACACTCCATTGTTATGATCCGTGGCGGTCGTGTGAAAGATCTCCCCGGCGTACGTTATCATATCATCCGCGGTGCGCTCGATACTTCCGGGGTGGAAGGACGTAAACAACGCAGAAGCAAATATGGTGCCAAACGTCCAAAAGATAAAAAAGCAAAATAAGGGTAAAGATGCATGTTAATGCGTCTTAACAATAATAAAGACCATGAGAAAGTCAAAACCAAAAAAAAGACCCATTCTTCCTGATCCAAGATTCAGTGATGTACTCGTCACAAAATTTGTGAACAACGTCATGCTGGCCGGAAAGAAAAACATTGCCTACGAAGTCTTTTACGAAGCCATCGACACTGTCTCTGAAAAGACAAAAGAAGACGGACTTGAAGTATTCAAGAAAGCGTTGGCCAATGTTACTCCTTCAGTGGAGGTCAGAAGCCGTCGTATTGGTGGTGCAACCTTCCAGATCCCTTCGGAAATCCGCCCTGGCCGTAAGAGCTCTATTGGCATGAAGTCGCTGGTAAATTACGCCCGCAAACGCCACGAGAAAAGCTTTGGTCAGAAACTTGCCGCCGAGATCATGGCTGCATACAAGGAAGAAGGCGCTGCTTACAAACGTAAAGAAGATACCCACCGAATGGCCGAAGCCAACAAAGCTTTCTCCCACTTCCGCTTTTAATCATTATATGACCGGTAAATTAGAAAATACAAGAAACATTGGCATCATGGCGCACATCGACGCGGGTAAAACCACGACGACGGAGCGTATCTTGTATTATACCGGCAGCAACTATAAACTGGGTGAGGTTCACGACGGTACCGCCACCATGGACTGGATGGTTCAGGAGCAGGAACGCGGAATCACCATCACCTCGGCAGCAACCACTGTTTACTGGGATCATAATAACGAAAATTACCGCATCAACATCATTGATACTCCGGGTCATGTTGACTTCACCGTTGAAGTTGAACGTTCCCTCAGGGTACTTGATGGTGCTGTCGCCATTTTCTGTGCGGTAGGCGGTGTCGAACCCCAGTCGGAAACCGTCTGGAGACAGGCCAACAAATACAATGTTCCCCGGATCAGTTATATTAACAAGATGGATCGCACCGGTGCCGATTTTGCACATGTGGTTGAACAGATCCGTGAAAAACTGGGTGCAAAACCAGTCATTGTCCAGCTCCCGATTGGTGCAGAAGAGGAATTTTCAGGGATTATCGACCTGATCGCCAACAAGGCCTATGGTTGGGATGAATCAACCCTGGGACGCGAATATTTTGAAATACCCGTTCCCTCCGATATGAAGGAGATGGTTCATGAATACCGGATGCGCCTGATTGAAGGTGCTGCCGAGGAAAGTGACCTGCTGCTTCATAAATTCATGGAAGATCACAATTCCATCACATCAGAAGAGATCATTGCCGAGATCCGCAAAGCTACCATCGCAGGGAAAATCACCCCGGTATTATGCGGAGCCTCCTTTAAAAATAAAGGCGTCCAGTTGCTTATCGACGCTGTCGTGAATTTCCTTCCTTCCCCATATGACATGCCTGCCATTTTAGGCATCAATCCCTTCAGCGGAAAAGAGGAAGAACGTCATCCCGACCCGAACGAGCCTTTTACCGCTCTTGCCTTCAAGATCGCTACCGACCCGTTTGTCGGCAGAATCGCCTTCTTTCGTGTCTATTCCGGTCAGCTTGAAGCCGGCGAGGTAGTGTTAAACACACGTACCGATAAAAAGGAACGTTTGCTGAGGATCATGCTGATGCATGCCAACAAACAGAACCCGCTGAAACATATTGAAGCTGGTGAAATCGCTGCTGCCGTTGGTTTTAAGGATATCCGCACCGGCGACACCCTTTGCGATCTTAAACACCCGCTCGTGCTGATGCCCATGGCATTTCCTGAACCGGTGATCAACATGGCGGTTGAACCCAAGACACAGGAAGACGTTGAAAAGTTATCCATTGCCCTACACAAGCTTACCGAAGAGGATCCTACATTCCAGGTTCGTGTTGATAACGAAACCGGTCAGACCCTGATCAGTGGAATGGGCGAACTTCACCTGGATATCATTGCCGATCGTTTGCGCCGTGAATTCAACATTGAAGTTAGCCGCGGAAACCCGCAGGTAGCCTACAAAGAGGCCATTACCAACACGGTTCTTCATCATGAGGTTTATAAAAAACAGACAGGCGGCAAGGGCCGTTTTGCCGACCTTGTTATTGAAGTTGGACCTGCCGACAATGGCATTAAAGGATTACAGTTTATCAATGACATCAAAGGCGGAAATATTCCGAAGGAATTTATTCCTGCCATTGAAAAAGGGCTGAAAGCTGCCATGACCAACGGACCTATCGTCGGATTCCCGATGGATAGTGTGAAGGTCAGGTTGCTTGATGGTTCCTACCACAGTGTGGATTCTGATCAGCTTTCGTTCCAGGTTGCCGCCGGTATTGCCTTTAAGGAGGCCAGCCGCAAAGCAAAGGTCGTGATCCTTGAACCGATCATGAAGTTTGAGATTATCACCCCCAGCGAATACATGGGAGAGGTTACCGGTGATATCACCAAACGGCGCGGACAGGTTGAAGAGGTTGAATCCCGTATCGGCAACCAGGTTATCCGTGGAAGGGTGCCCCTTGCCGAAATGTTTGGTTATGTTACAACTTTGCGTAGTTTGTCTTCCGGCAGAGCTACAGAAATGCTGGAATTTTTAAAATATGATATTACTCCAAAGGAGATTCAGGACGAAGTATTATATAAAATCAGGGGATATGTTCCCGCTTATTAAATTTTTATATGAGCCAGAGAATTAGAATTAAACTGAAGTCTTACGATTACAACCTGGTTGACAAATCAGCTGAAAAGATCGTAAAAACCGTGAAGGCTACGGGCGCTGTTGTAAGCGGGCCGATTCCATTGCCGACGGATAAAAAGATCTTCACCGTGTTGCGTTCGACCTTTGTAAACAAGAAGTCGCGCGAACAATTTCAGCTTTGCACATACAAACGGCTGCTCGACATCTACAGTACCACGTCGAAGACCATTGATGCGCTGATGAAGCTTGAACTTCCGAGTGGTGTGGAAGTTGAAATCAAGGTTTGATAGTTATAAGGCAAGAAGATTTAAAAACACAAGAAACGTAAACAATGTCTGGATTAATTGGTAAAAAAATCGGGATGACCAGTATCTACGATGCAAACGGGAAGAATATCCCCTGCACGGTGATCGAAGCTGGTCCATGTGTGGTAACACAGATCCGATCCAAAGAAAAAGAGGGATATGAAGCCATCCAGCTGGCTTTCGATGAAAAGAAAGAGAAGCATACGACCAAAGCTGAAATGGGCCATTTTGCCAAAGCCGGGATCACCCCTAAAAAGGTGGTAGCTGAATTCACCCGCTTTGAACCTGGTCACATGAAACAGTTCGGGGACATATTGCAGGTCGATATCTTCGTCGAAGGTGAATATATTGATGTGGTTGGTGTATCCAAAGGAAAAGGATTCCAGGGTGTAGTGAAACGTCACCATTTTGCAGGTGTCGGTGAAGCAACCCACGGACAGCATAACCGTCTGCGTGCTCCCGGTTCTGTTGGCGCCTCATCATGGCCTTCAAGGGTTATGAAAGGGCTTCGTATGGCCGGCCGCATGGGGGGTGACCGCGTAAAAGTGGTAAACCTCCAGGTGTTAAAAATTATCCTCGAGAAAAACCTGATTGTTGTAAAGGGTGCAGTACCGGGACACAATGGTTCATATGTAAAGATTGAGCGATGGAAGTAGCAGTATATAACATAAAAGGAACAGCGACCGCCAATACGGTTGCCCTGGACGATTCGATTTTCGGAATCGAACCTAACGATCATGCTATCTATTTGGATGTGAAACAATACATGGCGAATCAACGCCAGGGTACCCATGATTCCCTGGAAAAATCCACCATCTCCGGTAGTACGCGCAAGCTTCATAAACAGAAAGGTACAGGCGGCTCCCGCAAGGGAAGTATCAAGAGCCCGCTTTTCAGAGGCGGAGCGCGCGTGTTTGGTCCTCATCCCCGTGATTACAGTTTTAAACTTAACAAGAAACTGAAACGGCTTGCACGCAGATCGGCACTGAGTTACAAGGTGAAAGATAACCAGCTGACAATTCTTGAAGATTTCAACTTCGATACACCGAAGACCAAGAATTTCACTGAACTGCTGAAAAACTTCCAGCTGACCGGCAAAAAGACCCTGCTGGTGGTTGCCAAAACCGAGGAGAATGTGTTGTTGTCCTCACGCAACCTCAAAAGAGTGAAAATTGTGAATGCTGCCGATTTGAACACCTATGAGATCCTGGATGCCACACAGCTCCTGATCACGGCGAGTTCAATCAAAGAAATTGAAAAAATCCATCAGAATTAAACCGATTAATTCGATACAATCATGACAGTTATAATAAAACCGATCATAACCGAAAAGATGACGCACCTGGGCGAAAAGCTCAACCGTTATGGTTTTGTGGTTGAACGGAGGTCAAATAAACTTCAGATCATGCAGGCGATTAAAGACCTGTATGGCGTTGAGGTTACCTCGGTCAACACGATGATCTTCTCCGGAAAAAACAAGTCCCGTTTTACCAAAAGTGGCGTTATTTCGGGAAGGACAAATACGTATAAAAAGGCCATCGTTACATTGGCCAAAGGTGAAACTATTGATTTTTACAGCAATATTTAAATAAATGGCGCTTAAGAAATACAAACCGACAACACCCGGTCAGCGGTTTAAAGTAATCAGTACCTATGATGAAATTACTGCAGACGTTCCCGAGAAGAGCCTGTTGGCTCCGTCGAAGAGATCCGGTGGCAGAAACAACGAAGGGAAAATGACCATGCGTTACCTTGGTGGTGGTCATAAACAGATGTATCGTATTATTGACTTCAAACGGGATAAAGAAAACATCCCGGCCGTGGTAAAAACGATCGAATATGATCCGAACAGAACCTCGCGTATAGCCCTGGTGGTTTACAGTGATGGTGAAAAGAGATATATCGTCGCTCCCCATGGATTGAAAGTTGGCCAGACAATCGTGTCGGGTAAAGGAGTAGCCCCGGAAATCGGGAATACCTTGTACCTGAGTGAGATCCCCTTTGGTACCGTGATTCACAATGTTGAATTACGCCCGGGACAGGGTGCCAAGATGGTACGCAGTGCAGGTGCCCATGCCCAGCTGATGTCGCGCGATGGCAAATTCGCCATCCTGAAGATGCCCTCGGGAGAAACCCGTATGATCCTGCAAACCTGTAAAGCCACTGTTGGCATGGTTTCGAATATTGACCACAACCTTGAATCGTATGGTAAGGCCGGGCGTACACGCTGGCTGGGACGTCGCCCAAGGAACAGAGGTGTTGCGATGAACCCTGTTGATCACCCCATGGGTGGAGGCGAAGGTCGTGCATCCGGTGGTCACCCACGGTCACGCAAGGGTACACCTGCAAAGGGATACAAGACCCGTGCACGCAAGAACCAATCGAATAAGTACATTATTGAACGCAGGAAGAAGTAATCGATAATAAATCAAACTATGAGCCGATCGCTTAAAAAAGGTCCTTTTATCCACTACAAGCTGGAAAAACGCGTAACGGAACTGCTGGAATCCAAGAAAAAGACTGTCATCAAGACCTGGTCGCGTGGTTCCATGATCTCTCCGGATTTTGTTGGCCAGACCATTGCCGTTCATAATGGCAACAAGTTCATCCCGGTCTATGTTACCGAGAACATGGTAGGTCATAAACTGGGAGAATTTGCCCCGACCCGGATTTTCCGTGGTCATGCAGGTAACAAAGATAAAGGTAAGAAATAACGTCATAACAAGATAGATTATGGGAGTTAGAACCCGAACAAGAGCCGAGAATCGTAAAGAGGCCAAGAAGACTGTGGCTTTTGCCAAATTGAATAATTGCCCTACATCGCCTCGTAAAATGCGGCTTATTGCTGACCTCATCAGGGGACAGCGTGTAGAGAAGGCACTTCATATTTTGAAGACAAATGCCAAGCAACCATCGGAACGGTTACGCAAGCTGCTGCTTTCAGCCATCGCCAACTGGCAGGCTAAAAACGAAGGTTTACGTATCGAAGACAGCGATCTGTTTGTAAAGGAGGTTTTCGTTGACGGAGGACGCCAGCTGAAACGGCTGCAAACCGCCCCGCAGGGACGCGCTCACCGGATCAGGAAACGTTCAAACCACGTGACCATGCTGCTCGATGCCCGTAATAAGCCCGAAGCTGTAGCCGAAGAGGTTGAAGAAGTTGAAGAAACCAAGAATTAACAGGAATATTAAGCAATTATTAAAATAAAGTTTTAATGGGACAAAAGACCAATCCGATTGCTAACAGGTTAGGCATTATACGCGGCTGGGATTCAAACTGGTTCGGCGGAAAGAATTTCGAGTCCAAGCTGGTCGAGGATGACAAAATTCGTAAGTATCTGAATGCCCGTCTGGCCAAGGCTGGTATTGCAAAGATCGTTATTGAGCGTACCTTGAAGCTGGTAACTGTTACCATTCACACTGCACGCCCGGGGATCATCATCGGGAAAGGCGGCCAGGAAGTTGACAAATTAAAGGAGGAGCTGAAAAAGATCACCAAAAAGGAGATCCAGATCAATATCTCCGAAATCAAACGTCCGGAAATTGATGCCGTAATCGTTGGCAATACCGTGGCAAGTCAGATTGAGGGACGTATTTCGTACCGTCGCGCAATCAAGACCTCCATTGCATCTGCCATGAGGATCGGTGCCGAAGGTATCAAGATCATGATTTCCGGTCGTGTTGGTGGCGCTGAAATGGCCCGTCGCGAGCAATACAAGGAGGGACGTATCCCATTACATACTTTCCGCGCTGATATTGATTACGCAACTGCCGAAGCGCATACCACCTACGGAATTATCGGTATCAAAGTTTGGATCTGCAAGGGTGATGTTTATGGTCGACCCGACCTGGTTCCTGATGCTGCCACTACCAAACTCAAACCGTCACAGCATCGTGGCAACGAACGCACGGGTGACCGTGATCGTGGCGGCCGCAGCGACAGGGGCGGAGATCGCGGTGGTGACCGTGGTGTTGACCGTGGACAGGATCGCCGTGGTGACCGTGGACCTGCAAGGGATGCCGGAAAATCACGCGGACCCCGAAAATAGCATCACAACGCATCGGATGCGGCTTATGTAAAGCCGCATGGTATGCGGCTCAAAATAGACCTGAATGTCGCGGTAAGCGGCTCTAACAAAAGCACTGTAACCAATAATATATCTGAATAATGTTACAACCAAAGAAAACAAAATACAGGAAACAGCAGAAGGGAAAGATGAAGGGCAATGCCCAGCGTGGGCACCAACTCGCTTTTGGCTCATTCGGTATTAAGACGCTGGAAGAAGCGTGGATTACAGGCCGGCAGATTGAAGCCGCCAGGCAGGCAATCACCCGTCACATGAAACGTGAAGGTCAGCTCTGGATTCGTATCTTCCCCGATAAACCAGTCACCAAGAAACCCGCCGAAGTCCGTATGGGTAAAGGAAAAGGTGCTCCGGAATATTTTGTGGCACGTATCAATCCCGGCAGGATTCTCTTTGAAATCGAAGGTGTTCCCATGGTTACTGCAAAAGAAGCTTTACGCCTCGGAGCCCAGAAACTTCCGGTTCAGACCAGGACGGTCATGCGTAAGGATTACGTTGAAGAAGCAATATAAGTTGTAAAGACGACTTCAGAGACGTCTTAAAAATAAACACAAATGGAACAGAAAGTCATCATAGAATTAACAACGGCCGAAATCCTGGAAAGGATGGACGAGGAAAAGCGTCAGCTTACAAAACTTAAGTTGAACCATGCTGTTTCGCCTTTGGAAAACCCTAATAAAATAAAGGCATACCGCAAAACGATCGCCCGCCTTGAAACCGAATTGCGCAGCCGGGCCAGAAAAGGGGAAGCCATTACAAAAGCGGGTAAAAAATAAATGTTGTAGCGATGGGTTTTAAACCCGTCTATACAACCGGGCAAAATCCCGGTTCAACAAATGAAATCATATGGAAACAAGAAATTTAAGAAAGGAAAAAACCGGAATCGTAGTCAGCAATAAGATGGAGAAATCTGTCGTCGTTTCTGTCGAAAGGAAGGTTAAACATCCAAAGTACGGGAAATTCGTAAAAAAATCCTCCCGCTTCATGGCCCATGATGACAAAAATGAATGCAGTGAAGGTGACAAAGTTCGCATTGCAGAAACCAGGCCATTGAGTAAAAATAAATGTTGGAGACTTGTCGAAATCATTGAAAAGGTTAAATAGCCATGATACAACAGGAGTCAAGATTAACAGTAGCAGATAACAGCGGAGCCAAGGAAGTTCTTTGTATCAAAGTCCTCGGTGGTACACGCAAACGGTATGCCCGTGTTGGCGACCGGATCATCGTCACAGTCAAGAATGCAATCCCTTCCGGGAATATCAAGAAGGGAACCGTTGCAAAGGCAGTGGTGGTGAGAACCAGTAAAGAGATGCGCCGTGCCGACGGTTCTTACATCAGGTTTGATGACAATGCGGTCGTATTGCTCAACAATGCCGGTGAAATGCTCGGTACCCGTATTTTCGGCCCGGTAGCCAGAGAGTTACGCGAAAAACAATTCATGAAAATCGTTTCTTTAGCACCAGAAGTGCTTTAAGCATTTATAAATAAGATCATGCAGAAGAAGTTACATATCCGAAAAGGCGACACCGTGATGGTCATTGCCGGTGATTCAAGAGGTCAGCAGGGCAAGGTCCTGCGGGTCGATACCGAAAAATACAAAGCCATTGTGGAAGGGGTTAATATGGTTTCAAAACATACCAAACCCAATGCCAAAAGTCCGCAGGGCGGGATCGTTAAAATGGAAGCCCCCGTACATCTCTCTAACCTTCAGGTTATTGACAACACGGGAAAACCGTCGCGCATCGGCAGGAAAATGGATCCTAAAACGGAAAAATTGGTTCGTTATTCAATAAATTCAGGGGAGGTTATAAAATAATGGATTATACACCAAGATTAAAAGACAAATATCTGAATGAGGTTGTTCCTGCGTTGACAAAGCAGTTCAACTATAAAAGCCCCATGCAGGTACCACGGATCTACAAGATTTGTCTGAACCAGGGTTTGGGCATTGCCAACACCGACAAGAAGTTCATCGACAACGGCATTACCGAAATGACCAACATCACCGGTCAGAAGGCTGTGTCAACCAAGTCGAAGAAGGATATCTCCAACTTCAAGCTGAGAAAAGGCAACCCGATCGGTGTTCGCGTAACCCTACGCGGCGAGAGAATGTATGATTTCCTTGACAGGTTGATTTCTGTCGCCCTCCCACGGGTAAGAGATTTCCGTGGCATTAGCGACAAAGGTTTCGACGGACGTGGAAACTATACCCTGGGTGTCACCGAGCAGATCATTTTCCCGGAAATTGATATTGACAAGGTTACCCGTATCAATGGTGTGGATATCACCTTCGTGACATCCGCCCGCAACGACCGCGAGGCCCACGCCCTTTTGAAAGAATTCGGAATTCCCTTTAAAACAAAGTAAAGATATGGCAAAAGAATCCATGAAAGCCAGAGAGCGCAAACGTGAACGTATGGTTGAAAAGTTCGCCGAGAAGCGTAAAGCACTGAAGGAAGCAGGCGACTATATCGCGCTTCAGAAACTCCCGAAGAATGCTTCGCCGGTAAGATTGCACAACCGTTGTAAACTCACAGGCCGCCCAAAAGGTTATATGCGTCTGTTCGGTGTTTCCCGTATCAATTTCAGGGAAATGGCAAACAAAGGTTTGATTCCCGGAATCAGGAAAGCCAGCTGGTAAAAACAAAAATATTGCAGCAACAAGACATGCCTTGTTGCTACCAAACAAAAATTAACAAATAAAAAATAAAATAATGGTTACGGATCCCATTGCAGATTATTTGACGAGAATCAGGAATGCCGTGTTGGCCAACCACCGGGTTGTTGAAATTCCAAAGTCGAAAATCAAGGAAGAGATTACCCGCATCCTCTTTGAAAAAGGATATATCCTCAATTATAAATTTGAAAGTGAGCCACTCCCCGGCGTTATCAAGATCGCGTTGAAATATCACCCGGTCACCAAGCTCTCTGCCATCAACAGCCTTGTCAGGATTTCAAAACCCGGACTGCGGAAATATGTTGACAACGAGCACCTGCCACGGGTACTGAACGGACTTGGTATTGCCATCCTTTCAACATCGCACGGTATCATGACCGATAAAGAGGCCCGCACACAGAAGGTTGGCGGCGAGGTTTTATGTCACATCAGTTAATTAGGAGATTTTAAACATGTCAAGAATAGGAAAACTACCGATTACATTACCCGATGGCGTGAAGATTTCGGTCTCCGAGTCCAATCTGGTTACTGTAACAGGAAAACTCGGCCAGCTTTATCAACAGGTTGACCCGAAAATCACCCTGAAAATTGAACCAGGTCTTGTGACGGTTGAACGTCACTCGGAAGCCCAGGATGACCGTGCCAAACATGGCCTATACCGGTCGCTGGTTTTCAACATGATCAAGGGAGTATCGGAAGGATTTACTACCGTACAGGAATTGGTTGGTGTTGGTTACAAGGCAACGGGTAACGGTCAGGTCCTTGAACTGGCGCTCGGATATTCACATAATATCTGGCTGGAACTCCCTGAAACTATTACGGTTGAAACTACCGCTGTTAAAGGAAAAAACAATACCATCATCCTGAAATCGGCCGACAAACAGCTTATCGGTCAGGTTGCTGCCAAGATCCGCTCCTTCCGTAAACCGGAACCGTACAAGGGAAAAGGTGTCAGGTTCATGGGTGAAGAGATTAAGAAGAAGGCTGGTAAATCTGCCGCCGGACAATAATATTTGTCACGCCGCATAGCGATGCGGCGCCACATTGAAAGGATTATTATAATCGTTTTAAAAAGAATACAATGGCTATCAAGAGTGCAAAAGAATTTCGCAGGTTCAGGATCAAAAAAAGGATACGTAAAATCGTACAAGGGACTCCTGACAGGCCTCGCATGACCGTTTTCCGCAGTTGTAAGGCGATTTACGTCCAGCTGATCGATGATCAGGCAGGAAAAACGCTGGTTGCGGCTTCATCCATGGAAAAAGGGGTGAAAGACCAGAAAGGTACCAAATCCGATGTCGCCAAGATGGTCGGGAAGCATGTTGCCGAAAAGGCAATCCAGCTGGGTATCGAGAAAGTTGTTTTTGATCGTAATGGTTATTTATATCATGGCAGGGTAAAATCTTTGGCAGACGCTGCCAGGGAAGGTGGCCTAAAATTCTAAGGAAGATATGACAAACGTTAATGTAAAGAGAGTAAAGTCGAGTGAAATCGAGTTCAAGGATCGCCTGGTCAGCATTCAGCGTGTTACCAAAGTTACCAAAGGGGGCAGAACCTTCAGTTTCTCCGCCATCGTGGTAGTAGGTAATGAAAACGGCGTTGTTGGTTACGGACTGGGTAAGGCCAAGGAAGTCACGGCTGCTATTGCCAAAGGAGTCGATGATGCAAAGAAAAACCTGATCAAGGTTCCTATCCTGAAGGGGACGATTCCACACGATCAACTGGGTAAGTATAGTGGCGCCCTGGTTTACCTTAAGCCAGCCGCACCGGGAACCGGTGTTATTGCAGGGGGTGCCATGCGTGCCGTTCTGGAAAGCGTCGGAGTGAAGGATGTGCTTGCCAAATCAAAGGGATCATCAAACCCGCACAGTGTGGTGAAAGCCACGATCAATGCCCTGATCAAACTGAGAGATCCTTATACGATCGCACAGCTCAGGGGAATTGAACTGAATCAAGTATTTAATGGCTAATTCAAATTAATAAAGGCTGTTCAACCAATGGAAAAAATTAAAATAACGCAGGTTCGCAGTGGCATCGGAAGACCGTTGCGTCAGAAACGCACCCTCCAGGCCCTGGGTCTGAAGAGGATTCGCCATACCGTGGAACACGATGCTACCCCCCAGATCATGGGCATGGTGGGCAAGGTTCTTCACTTGGTTACATTCGAAAAAATATAATAAAAGATAAACGATACTCAAATGGATTTAAGCAATCTTAAACCGGCAAAAGGTTCAACAAAAAAGGTGAAGCGTATTGGCAGGGGCCAGGGTTCCGGTCATGGTGGAACCTCCACCCGTGGTCATAAAGGAGCAAAGTCACGCTCGGGATACTCTAAGAAATTAGGGTATGAGGGCGGTCAGATGTCACTCGTACGGCGTGTACCAAAGTTCGGATTCAAAAATTTCAACCGTGTTGAATATAAGGGAATTAATCTCGATGTTCTGGAACTGGTCGCTGAAAAGAAGGGCATTAGCATTATTACTGCTGAGGTTCTTGTCGAATGCGGATATGCTTCCAAACACGACCGGATTAAGATCCTGGGCCGCGGAGAACTGAAGACTAAACTGGAAGTTACCGTTCATGGTTTCTCGGCTACTGCCAAGAAAGCAATTGAAGAATTAGGTGGAGTTGCTAACATACTTTAAACTTGTTTGAATGAAAAAACTGATTCAAACCATACGAAACATCTGGAAGATTGAAGACCTCCGCAAGAGGATCCTTTATACAATCGGTATTATCCTGATCTATCGTCTGGGATCTTATGTAGTACTTCCTGGTGTCGACCCAAGTATGTTAGCCAGCCTGCAAAACCAGACCAAGTCGGGTTTGCTCGGGCTGCTGAACATGTTCTCCGGAGGTGCATTTTCAAATGCCTCGATCTTCGCGCTTGGAATCATGCCTTATATTTCGGCTTCCATCGTAATGCAGCTTCTTGGAATGGCAATTCCCTATTTCCAGAAACTCCAGAAAGAGGGTGAAAGCGGAAGGAAGAAAATCAACCAGATGACACGTTATCTCACCGTCATTATCCTGATTTTCCAATCCCCCGCCTACATTGCCAACCTGGCATCGCAATTGCCCGCAGAAGCCATCTCACCGTTTAGTGCCAGCGTTACGCACCATTCCGTGTTCTCCTTCTTTGGAATATCCTCCATCATTATACTTACCGCTGGCTCCATGTTTGTCATGTGGCTTGGTGAAAGGATCACCGACAAGGGAATCGGAAACGGTATATCGCTGATCATCATGATCGGGATCATGGCCCGTCTGCCTTTTGCACTGTTTGGTGAACTGGTTTCCAGAATGGAACAGAAAGGGGGCGGACTTGTATTCTTTGTCGTGGAAATTGCCTTCCTGGTACTCGTGATCCTGGTTACGATCCTGCTCGTTCAGGGAACCCGGAAAATACCTGTCCAATATGCCAAACGCATCGTTGGTAACAAGCAATACGGCGGCGTTCGGCAGTATATCCCCTTAAAGGTAAATGCAGCCGGCGTTATGCCGATCATCTTCGCCCAGGCGATCATGTTCCTGCCGCTGACCATTGCAGGCTTCGCCAGCAATGAAACCCTTACCGGTTTTGCCAGGGTTTTCACCGACATCAATGGTATTGTATATAATCTGACCTTCTTCATCCTCATCATCTTCTTTACCTATTTCTATACCGCCATCACGGTGAATCCAAACCAGATGGCCGAGGATATGAAAAAGAACGGTGGTTTCATCCCCGGTGTAAAACCTGGGAAGAAAACTGCCGAGTTCATTGATGACGTTATGTCAAGGATTACCCTGCCGGGATCTATCTTCCTGGGTTTTGTAGCCATTATGCCTGCCTTTGTCAGGATGGTGGGTGTTACTTCACAGTTCGCCCAGTTCTATGGCGGTACCTCCCTGCTGATCCTTGTCGGTGTTGTTCTTGATACGTTACAGCAGATTGAAAGTCACCTGTTGATGCGTCATTATGATGGTCTTACCAAATCGGGCAGGATCAAGGGACGCTCCTCCTATTCAACTTCCGGTCAATAATCTATGTTTAACAAACAGATGACGATAAAAACGGCCAGTGAGATTGAATTTTTAAGAGAAAACGGGATCATTGTAAGCAAGACGCTTGCAGAAGTTGCAAAACATATTCAACCGGGTGTTAAAACGATAACACTTGACAAAATAGCTGAAGATTTTATCCGGGGGGAAGGGGCGGTACCGGGTTTTAAAGGTTACAGAGGATTTCCGGCGACCCTGTGCATCTCTGTCAATGAAGAGGTGGTTCACGGGATACCGGGCGAAAGAGTTCTTAAAAATGGTGATATTGTTTCGATCGACTGCGGATGTCAGAAGGATGGCTATTATGGTGACTCCGCCTACACCTTTCCGGTAGGAGAGGTGTCGGAGGAGGTGATGAACCTGCTGAAACGCACCAAGGAATCGTTATACCGCGCCGTGGCAGTTGCTGTGACCGGGAAACGGGTTGGTGATATCAGTGCTGCCGTACAGGAGTTTGTGGAGGGATATGGATATTCAGTGGTGCGGGAACTTGTAGGGCATGGAATTGGCAGGCAGTTGCACGAGAAACCGGATATTCCCAATTACGGGAAGAAGGGATGGGGCGCAAAGTTGCAGACAGGGTTAACCATCTGTATTGAACCCATGATCAACCTGGGTGTTAAAAGCGTTGTCCAGGACCCTGACGGGTGGACGATCCGCACAGCAGACAGGATGCCTTCGGCTCATTTTGAGCTTACGGTAGCCGTAAATAAGGAAAAGGCGGATGTTCTTTCAACCTTCCGGTATATTGAAGAGGTACTAGGATCAAGTAGCATATAGTATGGCAAAGCAATCGTCAATTCAACAGGATGGCACGGTCATCGAATCCCTCGGG
>Ga0118677_10001083_pt1 | contig 58496 bp, 46 predicted proteins | sample AliMusrvi5mmetaG_FD_86154 | JGI IMG/M metagenome (GOLD analysis project Ga0118677, IMG submission 86154)
GCCACAAGTCTTGATTTTTGGTTTTCATCGTTTATGAACACGCAATGTGCCAAGAATAACGGAATCCTCTATGATCGGAAGGCTATCTGATTGGGCATGCAAGCGCGCAGCCCCTGCATCAGGGTTGTACACGCCTGCCACAACACGGTATTCTCCCGCCGGAAGGTTCGCCGGCGTCACCATCGCATACGCATCGCGGACGGTTTCTCCCACTTTCCACGTCGTCATTGGCATCATATCGCTCAAGGCAAGTTTATCGCGTTGAAAGACCGTGCTGCCGTCTGCCGCTAACACATGCACGAAGACCTTGTAGTTGACATCGAGCTTTTGCGTTGCCCGCCACTGTAGCACGGCATAGAACCAGTCTCCGGCAACTGCTTCCTGCCGTATCCAGAACGCCGCCAGGTTGAGCCTGTCCCCAAACCTTACGTCAACTGGCTCAGATGGAACCGCGACAAGAGGGTGCTGCTGCACCTGATACAGCGGTAATCGGATCTGCCCGAAACTGAGTTCACCAATCTCGTATCCATTAGCCCACAGGGTGGATTCAACCAGCTTCTGCGGATCAACCACGCCATCCTGCCAGAGAAACAGACGCACACGATTTGGATTGAGCTGATTCAATGCCGCGACATAGTCTGCATCGCTCTTGAGCACGCCGTGCAATCCTGAGGGAACGGCGATGAATCGGCCAGTCTCCTCCGCGAATCTGGTGTGTAGATAATACTGCACAGCGTAGTTATCACGCGTCACCACAACCACGTCCCCCGGGACAAGCGCCGCGACAACATGCGCCATAGCCGCGTAAACATTGTCCCGCGCCACAGCCGGGTCGGTATAGTTTGCAGCGAGCGCAGGCAACCACAACGATCCGAGCAACGCGGCTGGAACAAGGCCGGCCACGGCGAGTAGACCTGCGCGTTTACTGACATGGAAGCGCGTCCCCCACACTGCTCCAAGTCCCTCTGGGAGCGACTGCGCCGCCCCGCCGATCAGAATAATGACGAACGGCGCCGCGTAAATCAAGTAGCGCGGGTGAAACACGGACCTGTATGGATATATCACCCGCACAGCTACGATTGCGCTTAAAAGTGAGGCCAGTGAGAGGGCGAGCAGAAATACGAGCGCGCGCCACTGCTTCCTCAACGCCAGCGCGCCGATGGCAATGCTGACAGAACAAGCCAGCGCGATGGGCCACCAGTCCGGTAATGGTCGCGCCAGCCCACCACCTGCAAACGCTCTGATCCACTCGCCGAAACGACCATCAATCGTGTTGAGCGGGAAGACAAAACCATCATCGTAGGCAAATCCGACCGACGCAAAGAGCAGCCAGGGCAACAATACGATGATGACGCCGCTGGCGGCCAGCATCCATCTGCCGACAGAGCGGAATAACTTACGCAACCGGTCTCGCGCCGTCATGCGGTAAGCCCGCCAATTGCCCGACCTCTGCACAAGAATGACCAGTACAGCTAGACCATGTGCGGGCAACAGGAAAATGGCGTAGTAGTGTGAATAGATCGCCAGTGCAAGCAGGCTGGCGGAAACCAGCAGCGGTGTCAAACGTAAAGGATCGCGCAACCATCTCCACAGCCAGTAACTCGCAGCCATGCAAAACACCGCCACCAGCGCATACATGCGCGTTTCCTGCGCATACCAGACCGCCAATGGGCAGACGGCGTACAACAGCCCGGCCACCGGTAGAGACCCGGTCTTTTTGAAGAGGGCGCGAGCCAGAGCCATCACCAGCGCAACCGTGGCGACATCGGCGCACACGGACAGGTAGCGCATGGCAAATGAGGTTTCGCCAGTCAGATCGATCCAGAAGTGCAGGAGCGCGTAATACAGGAACGGGCTGCGGTCAGCAGCGGTCACCGTCGCCATCTCGCCCAGCGGTAAGCGCGCCAAATGCCATGACCAGCCCTCATCGAACCAGATGCTTTGCGCGGACAACCCGGCGGCGCGCAACAGGAAGCCAAGCAGAATGACCAGCCCAGGAAGGGCTAAGGCCCTCACCCATCTACTCATCAAAACCCAAACCGCGTTCTTTCATACTTACATAGCGATTTTGAGCGATCACAATATGATCGAGCACATCGATATCCAGCAACTTGCCCGCCTGAACTAACGTTTTTGTTACCTTTACATCTTCTGCCGATGGCGCCGGGTCACCCGACGGGTGATTGTGCGCCACAATGATGGACGCACAATTTGCCCGGATAGCCTGTTTGAACACCTCTGCCACGCGCATGCTGGCCGTATTCAGGCTGCCTTTGTAAACCTGGTGCGCCGAAAGCACGCGATTGCGCGTATCCAGCAACAAGGTGCGCACTTCCTCCTGTTCGAGCATCCCCATCTCAAGCATCAAGAGCTGTGCCGCGTCACTCGGCGTTTTAATCTGCGTTCGCTGCTGGTCGGGTGCGCTCAGGATCATGCGCTTACCCAGTTCAAGCGCTGCCTTGATCTCGATCGCTTTAACCGGGCCAATGCCGTGCACATTCTGAAGTTCGTTGACATCCGCGCGCGCCAGCCCGCTCAGCCCGTCAAACTCCTTAAGCATTTGATCAGCCAGCGCCAGCGCGCCGACGCCGCGCGGCCCCATCCGGATGAGGATCGCCAGCAGTTCGCGTTGCGACATCGCGCTGGCGCCGACTGCCAAAAAGCGTTCGCGCGGGCGCTCACCCTCCGGGATGTCGCTGATCAATACATGATATTCTGCTTTAGGTAGTTCTTCGCTGCCGGCAGCGGAGGATGTCTCGCTCATGATGTCAACCGTCCTGAAGGATGCCAGGCCATTGTGGCTTGCTGAAATCCTCAATTGCTTCGTCCAGTATAATCGCGCCTGATGGAGAATATCAGCAATCTGATCGTCACAGCCGTCGCAGTCATTGGCGCGATAACTGCAGCACTCATTGGCGGTCTTACTATCTGGACATTTCGCGACATACGCTCGCGCTCACGAGACATTCTCGTACAGATTCTGGCAACCGTGATGGTCGGTGTTGTGCCGATTGCCGGCATCCTGGTCTATTTCATGTTGCGCCCGCGTGAAACGCTGGCCGAAGCCTACGTGCGCGCGCTCGAAGAGGAATCGCTGCTTGCCAGCATTGAACATCAGGAGTTTTGCCCGTCGTGTGGACGCCGGGTTGACACCGACATGGTTCTCTGTCCCAAATGCCATACGACCTTGCGCAACTCATGCCCGAATTGTCACCGGGCGGTGCATCTATCGTGGGATCTTTGCCCATACTGTAGTGAAACACTCCAGCCTGAAATACCAGTAATAAATAAACGCAAGCAGCGCCAGGTACAGGCGCCTCAACCCCGTGTCGCAACAACACTGCCACCGGCGCAGGCACAATCCATGACAGACGCTCCAGAGACGATGAATCCTGCCAGCAACGGCAACGGCGCCTCAAACGGCAACGGCGCCCCAAGTGGATTCACGGGGATGCTGGATAAAGTCGGCGGCGCGATTGAAGGACTGCTGGATCGTGTCAGTTCGCGCGGCTCAAGCAGCGCGCAAACTCAGCATACCCAGCCTCTTCAGGAGGAAACCGGGCAAGTCTCTACGCCGCTATACGCGCGCACTCAAACAAACCCCGAAATGAGCAAGGGAGCGACAGTGCCCATTAAACCACTCATCAGTCGCGAAGAGCCCCTGGAGTAATGTCCGGAATAATCCGCTTATCGCTACCGTCACCGCAAGAAAAACCGGCGCATCTCAAGAACGAGATGCGCCGGTTGCTCTATACCGTGTGAACCTTGATCAGGTTCGTCTTGCCGGAACCGCTTCCCAGCGGCACGCCGGCGGTAATCACGATGCGTTCGCCGGGTTTGGCGTAGCCTGCGCGGACAACGTATTCTGTGGCTGCGTCGAACATCTCATCAACAGTCATATAAGTCGGCATCTCCACGGCGCGAACATCCCAGATAAACGCCGTGAACTGGTGCGTGCGATGGCTGGGTGTGACGACCACAATCGGCGTTGCCGGGCGGTGACGCGCCACCATGCGGGCGGTAAACCCCGAACGCGTAGTGCACACAATCACCTTTGCCCCAATGTCGCGCGCGATCTCAGCCGCCGCAGTCGTGATTGCCTGCGTGATGGCGTCAGGCGACGGGATATCCGCCGATGCGGTGTCGACGCGGTTCACCGACATCATCGCCGCCTCACAGCCTTCAGCCTCAGCGCGCGTGGCGATCCGCTCGATCGCTTGCACCGACTCAACCGGATACTCGCCCGCCGCCGTTTCAGCGCTGAGCATGACAGCGTCTGTTCCATCAAGAACGGCATTTGCCACATCGCTCGCCTCGGCGCGGGTCGGCTGCGGCGCGTGGATCATGCTCTGTAACATCTGCGTCGCGGTGATGACCGGCACCCCTGCGCGCAGACAACTATGGATGATCTTCTTCTGGTAGAAAGGCACTTCCTCAGCAGGCGCCTCAACGCCGAGGTCGCCGCGCGCCACCATGATGACATCCACTTCACGCAGGATATTTGCCAGGTCATCCACAGCTTCCGGTTTTTCGATCTTGGCGACAATGAACTGCTCGCCGTGCAGATCGTTCAGAACTGCCTTCAGGACTCGCACGTCGGCCGCTGAGCGGACAAAGGACAGCGCCAGTGCATCCAATTTTTGTTCAACGGCAAAGGCCACATCGACTTTATCCTTGTCAGTAAGGGATGACACGGACAACTTCGCGCCCGGCACAGCCACACCCTTGTGCGACGTGAGCATGCCGCCTGTTACAACGCGGCACAACACGCCTCCTTGTTCATAGTTTCCTGTGACACACAGCTCGATGGCGCCGTCATCAATCAGCACCCGGTATCCTGGCTGCATGGCCGCGATGAGATCTGCGTGCGGCATTGGAATAATTGTAAGTTCATAGGAACCAGTGAAGGCATGCGTTGCAGAGAACATCACGGTGTGATCGCGCGCCAGATTCACGCCATCGGGAATATCTCCGACGCGATACTTTGGCCCCTGCAGATCGCCCATAACGGCGACCAGTCTATTTTCCTCAACCGCCACCCGTCGCACCAATGCGATGCGACGGGCATGTTCGTCGTGTGTTCCATGCGAGAAGTTGACGCGCGCCACATCCATGCCGGCGCGAATCATCTCACGCAGAATTGGCTCGGAATCACTCGCCGGCCCAAGTGTGCAGACAATTTTTGTGCGCATAAAGTGTCTCAGATTGTATAAGCAACTCCGACCGCGCCAGGCCCGGCGTGTGTCGCCACGACTGGCCCGACTTCAATGACAACGGGGTCTTTCAGTTTCAAACTCTGGCCGCAGGCGGTCATCAGGTCATTCGCAGCGGCAGGCGCAGCAGCGTGCATAAAACCCAATTGGCGCTCAGTATTTCCCCCGAGATCCTGCACCGCGATATCACGCAGTCGCAGTATTGCCTTGTTTAATGTGCGGACGCGCTCAACTGGCTCCAGCCGGCCATCTTTTACGGCAATGATCGGTTTGAACTGGAGCATACTGCCAACAAAAGCCTGTGCGGCGCCGATACGACCGCCCCGACGTAGATTCTCAAGTGTTTCGAGCGTAAACACCAGCCGTGTGCGCGGAATCATCGACGCAATTTCGGCTTTGATCTCAGCCACGGTCGCGCCTGCCTGCGCCATACGAGTAGCATGAATGACCAATAACGACAAACCGGCGTTCACGTTGCGACTGTCGATAATTGTGATATTGCCGCCTGCCATCTCGCGAGCAGCTTCTGCCGAGGCAATCGTGCCGCTCAGATCGCGGGAAACATGGATAGAGATGATCTCCTCCCCCTTCAGCCCTTCGTAGATGGACACAAAGTCGCCCACTGCCGGCTGTGAGGTAGACGGAAAATTCGGGTCTGTCTTAAGGCGCTCATAAAACTGTTGTTTGGTGATCGTGACGCCGTCTTCGTAAGTCTTCGCGCCAAATATAACGTGGAGATTGGCAACTGCCGTTATGCCATACTGTCGCACTTGGTCTTTCGAGAGGTCACACGTTGAGTCCGTTACAATCTTTACCATGTTGTTCCCTTCCTTGCGGGCCATTGTAGTGTGGTAGTGTAATTGTCGCAAAAATGAAACCGGACATGACACCAGCCAAACCTGCCGAACGCGTTGTTCTAGCCATAATAGTCATCCTCTATATCTGCGCAGGCGTCGTCTATAGCGTCAGCACCCCATTTCTGGACGTGTCTGATGAAGTGCGCCACTATGCAATGGTTGAGCAACTGGCGCAGGGTCTGGGGTTGCCAAAACAGGACCCCGCCCATCATGGGTTTTATGAGCAGGAGGGCAGCCAACCCCCACTCTATTACGCGATCATGGCAATCATCGCGTTACCCTTCGACCGCGCCGACTTTATGCAACTGGCACAGTTTAACCCGCACGCGCTACTCGGCCGCGCTGACGCAACGAACAACTTCAATCAGGTGATCCATACCGCAGCGGAAAACTTTCCATGGCATGGGACGGTGCTTGTGGTTCACGTGCTGCGGCTACTCGGTATTCTGATGGGCGCGGTCACGGTTTTATGCGCCTATGGAATTGCGCGCGGTCTCGTCACCAGCGCGGACGCAGTGAGTCCTCGCGCAAGCCCGGCACAGTCGATGATCCCGCTGGTAGCCGCGGCATTAACAGCGTTTAATCCGATGTTCGTGTTCATCATGGCGTCAGTCAACAATGACACGCTGGCGACAATGCTGGGATCGCTCGGCCTCCTGCTGGCGCTGCGGATCATCACACATCGGCTGACATGGCGAAACGCTGCTGTGCTTGGGCTGGTGATGGGCGCTGCGGCGCTCTCAAAGTCATCAGCGTTAGCGCTTGTGGGCGTCATCCCCCCGGCCATCTTTGTGAGCGAATGGCTACGCCTGCGATCACAGACGACTACAAGCAGCAGGAGAAGAGGAGACGCCGAGCGGGAGAAGGGGAGAACAGGAGGAGAAGCGAAGGGAGTCATCACCGCTATTCGCGTGACGCTGCCGCCTCTGCTCCTGATGGTTGCCATCGTCGCAGTCACCGCAGGCTGGTGGTACGCGCGCAACGCCATACTTTACAACGGGGACTTCACCGGCACAACGATGATGGCCGTCATCGCAGGCCCGCGCGACCGGTTGCCGACAGCGCTGGAGTTGATTAACGAATGGGATGGGTTTCGCAAAGCCTACCTGGGATTGTTCGGCGCGGTAAACATCCCAATGGCGGAATGGACGTACCATGCATTTGATGCGGTTCTTGTGCTGGCGGGCGTGGGATTGCTCACCAACGGCATTCGCGACTGGGTTTCTCGCAAGCGCGAGCGCGAGCACGGCCTCACAATCGGCGCGCTAATGTGCTTTGGCGCTTTTGTCATCGCTTTCGCGGCATTGATCCGCTGGACATCGATCACGCTCGCCAGCCAGGGGCGCCTGCTGTTCCCGGTCATTGCGGTGATCTCAACGTTTATCGCGCTTGGACTCGGACGGCTGGCAAGTGTGCCCCTGCGTCGCGCCATGAATGCGGTGGTGATTGCATTGTGCGGAGGTCTGGCTGTCCTCACACTCGCCAGCCCGTGGTTGTACATCCGCCCCGCATATATCACCCCCACCCTGCTGCAAAACGAAACCCAATTGCCTGCGAACATGGTAAAGACCGAACTACGCTTCGAAGACGCGATACGCTGGATCGGCTACAAAGTGGAGACGCCTCGCGCGCGCCCCGGCGAGGAGTTCATCGTCACGCTGTACTGGCAGGGGCTGAAACCGATGACGGCCAACTACAGCGCTTTCATCCGGTTATACGGGCGCGGTGACACACAGGTGGTTCTCCTGGATACCTACCCCGGCGGCGGCATGTGGCAGACGTCGCGCTGGCAGCCGGGCGAGATCATCGCTGATCGTTATCGCCTGCGCATTCCTGACACTGTCACCAACACACAGTTGATGCCAACCGCGCTGTGGCTCGATGCCGGTTACTGGAATTTTGACACCAGGGAATTTCTGCAGACCTATGATGGGAACGGCAATCAAACGGGGCGGCAACGCTATGAGGCTGGGGCTCTCGCATCCATCCAACCGACAACGACTGCCAGTGCGCCCGCGCAGCCACGCCTGGCGGGCGCAACGGCTGCCATCACTGCCATGAAGCAGGCAGGCTCAAAGCTGGCTGTCACAGTGAACTGGACGGCCACGTTTGATTTCGGTGAGGACTACACCGTCTTTATGCATCTGTTCAACAACAAGGGTGAGAAGGTAGCACAAGCCGATGGCAGGGCTGCCGGCGGGACATTCTCGGCGCGCTGGTGGCGCAGAGGCGACCAGGTCGAGGACACGCACGTCTTCGACCTGCCGGCTGAGCTGCCGCCAGGGGAATACACGAGTAAATACGGGCTATACAAACCGACAGATGGCGCTCGCATGCCGGGCTTTGACGCATCGGGCCAGCCTATTGGCGACGCTGCGCTGGCACAGACCGTTACAATACTTCCACGCTGAGCCGCCAAAGAGGTCAAATAATTATGGAACGACTTTATGGGCGTCACGCGGTGCAGGAATGCCTGCGCGCGCAACGCCGTTCGATCACCAGACTTCTGGTCGCCGATGGCGCGCGCCAGTCGCCCACACTGCGCGAGATAGTGACGCTCGCGGAAAACCAGCGCGTTCGCGTCGACGCCGTTCCGCGCCAGACACTCGACGCGATTTCGGATCACACGCATGGCGTGGCGCTCGAAGTATCCGATTACGTCTACAGCGACCTGGATGACATCCTCGAACTGGCTAAGACGCGGAATGAGCCGCCGTTCATCCTGATCCTGGACACACTGCAGGATCCGCAGAATTTCGGGAACTTGATCCGCGCCGCCGATGCCGTTGGCGTGCACGGCGTCATCGTCTCGGAACGGCGCAGCGTGGCAGTCACGCCCGCAGTCGTCAATGCTTCTTCGGGCGCAGTGGAACACCTGCTGGTGGCGCGCGTCGTCAATCTGGCGCGAACAGTGGACGACCTCAAACAGCGCGACGTATGGACGGCCGCCTTGCAGGACGATCCTCGCGCGCAAGACCTTTACCACGCTGACCTGCGCGGAGCCCTGGCGCTGATTGTCGGTAACGAGGGCGACGGGGTCAGCCGTCTGTTGCGTGACAAGTCTGACTACCTGCTCAGGCTGCCCATGCGCGGACATGTGGAATCGCTGAACGCCTCCGTAGCAGGCGCCGTAGCGTTATACGAAGCATTGCGACAACGAGCGCCCGCGGCTCCCCGGCTATAATCTGGCCCTATGATCCGGGAACAACTTAAAAGCCACATCACGCGGGCAATCCAGGCTGCCCAGGCCGCTGGCGACCTGCCACCGTTTGAGATACCCGCCTTTACGGTCGATCACCCACGCCAGGCCAACGTCGCCGACTACGCCGTGTCAATTGCCATGCAACTCGCGCGCATCGCGAAGCTGCCTCCGGCGCAGATTGCCCAGGCCATCGTCAAACGTCTCGAACTCGAGGGCGCCGCCACGGTGGAACTGGCCGGTCCGTATATCAACTTCCGCCTGTCACCGCAGTATTTGACGAAACAGGTTTCCGCGATCCTTGACGCCGGCAAGCAGTGGGGCAACATCGACATCGGCGCTGGTAAGCGCATCCAGGTGGAGCATGGCAGCGCAAATCCCACCGGCCCGCTCACTGTCGCCGCGGGCCGAAATGTGGTCATTGGCGATACGCTTGCCAATGCATTAAGCGCAGCGGGCTATGACGTGCAACGCGAATGGTACGTCAACGACGCCGGCAACCAGATCCGCCACTTCGGCGAGAGCGTGTATGCGCGTTATGCGCAGCAGCTCGGGCGCGACGAGCCATTCCCGGAAGATGGCTACAAAGGCGACTACATCGGCGACATTGCGAAGAGTATCATCGAGGTGGACGGCGACAAGCACCTCAGCCTGCCCCGCGACGAGGCGCGCCGCACACTCGGCAAGATCGGTATCGACGCCATCATGGACAGCGTCAGGGCCTCGCTGTTGCGCGTGGGCATTCGCCACGACAACTTCTTCTCAGAGCGCAGCTTGCACGAAAGCGGTCAGTTCGAGCGCGTGCTGCCTATCCTGCGCGAGAAGAACCTGCTGGTCGAATACGACGATGCGCTCTGGTTCAGCGAAGACGGCAGCCCGATCCGGAAAGGTGAAACCCGCAAACCACGACATGACTCCACCGACGCGCCCGCGGAGACAGACGAGGTCGTGAATGACAATAAGGGAGCTGTGCAAGTCGTCGTGATCCGGTCGCCCAGGGTCATCGCTGAGCCTGCCGAACGCCCCACCTACTTCGCGAGCGATATCGCCTATGTGTGGAACAAGCTGGTGTTACGAGGTTTTGACCGCGCCATCTACGTCTGGGGCGAGGATCACCAGGGCGATGTGCCGCGCTTGATGGCTGTGACGAAGGCGCTCGGCCTGGATGCCAACCGGGTCGTGCTGCTGATCTATCGCTTCATCACCCTGATGCGCAACGGTCAGGAAGTGCGCATGGGCAAGCGCTCCGGCAATATCGTGACACTCGACGACGTGGTCGACGAAGTCGGCGCAGACGCCACGCGCTTCGTATTATTGTCCCGCACAATTGACACCAAGATCGTCTTCGATCTCGACCTGGTGAAAAAACAGTCCGACGAAAACCCGGTCTATTACGTCCAGTATGCACACGCGCGCATTTGCTCCATTCTGCGCAAAGCCGCAGAGGAGATTGGAGAATCGAGATTAGAGATTGGTTCAAAACTCCCTGGTGAAATCTCAAATCTCAAATCTCAAACCTCTCTTTACGAGCATCCCAGTGAACTTGCGCTCATCCGCAAGCTGCTCGAACTTGAGGAAGTGGTGGATCTGGTGGCGACACAGTTGCAGCCGCATCACCTGCCGGCCTACGCACAGAGCCTGGCGACGACCTTCAGCGCGTTCTATCGCGACTGTCACGTCCTCGGCGAGGCGCCCGAAGTCACCGCTGCCCGGCTCAGGCTGGTGCGGGCGACCCAGGCGACGCTAGCCAACACCCTTGCGCTGATGGGGATGAGCGCCCCGGAGAAGATGTAATGGGCATCAAACCCGATCACTGGATACGCCGCATGGCGCTGGAGCACCGCATGATCGAGCCCTACGTGGAGGGCTCAGTCCGGAGCGGCGTGGTCAGCTTCGGATTGTCCTCGTATGGCTACGACATCCGCATCAGCAATGAGTTTAAGATATTCACTAACGTCAACTCGGCGGTGGTTGATCCTAAAAACTTCGACCCGGCGTCGTTCGTGGATTACAAGGGCGATGTGTGCATCATCCCTCCCAACTCGTTCGTGCTCAGCCGCACGGTCGAGTACTTCCGCATCCCGCGCGATGTGCTCGTTATCTGTTTGGGGAAAAGCACCTATGCCCGTTGTGGATTGATCGTCAACGTGACGCCGCTCGAACCGGAATGGGAGGGGCACCTAACGCTCGAGATCAGCAACACCACCCCGCTGCCGGCGAAGGTATACGCCAATGAAGGCATCTCGCAGTTGCTGTTCCTGGGCGCGGATGGTGAGTGCGAGCGCAGCTACAAGGACAAGAAGGGCAAGTACCAGGGGCAGGAAACCATTACACTGCCAAAGATTGAGAAGTAAGCAGTCAGAACGGGCAGGGATGCCGGTGTTCCGTGGGGTGATCACGCCCACAGCACCCATTCGCGCACACATTAACAAATGAGCCAAACCAGTAGCGCAGAATTCTTGAAACAGGCTTATGCCAATAACTGGCAAAGCTACCTTGCCTCACTGCAGCCAGCCTACCCCCACACCTGGGACATCTGTGTATTAACGGCGGGTGACGAACATCAAGCTGCGATGTGCCGTCGCCAACTGGAGCGGCGCCGCGAAGAAGGCCTGTTGCCAACGCACACCAGTTTTCTCGTGGTGAGCGACCCGGATGGCCGGCGCAATGGATCGGGGACAGCCATACTGCGCGTGCTGGCAAAACTGAAGGCGGAATTTCCCCTGTCTGGTTCATCGCGTATTTTGATCATTCAGTCCGGTGGAGACTCGCGCCGTCTGCCGCAGTACTCCGTCATTGGCAAGCTGTTTGCGCGCCTCCCGCGTGAACTACCGGATGGGCGAGCATCGACGCTGTTTGATGAATTCTTAATCAGCTTAAGCGGGCTGGTCGGCGAGTTGGAACCAGGAGTCCTGATCGCCTCTGGCGATGTGCTGTTGATATTCGATCGTCTGCAGTTGTCTCTGCGGCGACGCGGCGTGACAGGTGTTACGACCAGCGCATCTGTCGAAATGGGGATGCAACACGGGGTGTACGCGCGCTACTCCGGCAGCCAGCGTATCCGCGCCTACCTTCACAAGCCCACACTGAATCAGATGCAGCAATGGGAAGTGTTAGCGCCTGACGGCAACGTTCAGGTTGACACAGGTTTAGTCTGGCTGGATGCGCAAGCAACATGGCTATTCACCGCACTGACGGAGCACGAGAGTATCGCGAGAATATGCGATCCTCGTGCAAATGACGGCCCAACTGACGGAACGTCAGCAACGTCAGAATCAACGCTCAATTTCTACGGCGATCTATTGCTCCCTTTGGCGGAATCGACGCAACTCTCAAGTTACCTGACAGATGCCACCGATGGACCGGCATCACCAGACGCACAAGCGGCGCGCAAGGTGCTCTGGGAGCGCCTGCGCGGTTTGTCTTTCAATACCGAACAACTGCAACCGGCGATGTTCGCGCATTTTGGTTCGAGTCAGGAATACTGGCAGACCCTTGCCGGCGATACGGTGCTGCGAGAAGTGTGTGGATGGACTACACGCACCTCATCATGGCCTGAAAAAACCGGTTCTGATCGTCTCATCTTGATTAACTCAGCCCTCGACGACGACACAGACGACACAGACATCGCTGCAGATTTCACGCAGCCTGTGCTGCTCATTGACAGCCATGTGAGCGGGCGACTCATTTGCCAGGGCGCAGCAATGATCGCCAACACATGCGCGCGCGTGCCAATCTCTCTGCTTCCCGACACCGTGGTGCATCAGACTGTTCTGAAAAACGGGTTCGTCACGCGCGTCTACGGAATGCGCGACGATCCCAAACGCGCCATCGACGCAGCCACAGGGTCCTTTATGAACAGACCCTGGTCTGAATGGCTGACCCAGGCTCAACTCCACAAAAATCCCGCTGTGCTGTGGCCTGAGTCCGACGGCCTGCAACCTGCAGAGCGCGCGCTTTGGAATGCCAGACTGTACCCCGTCTGTGCCAATCGTGACGACAGCCTGCGCTTGTCCCTGCTCCTGCAAACTCCATCCGCACTGGCTGCGCAAGCCGAATGGTTAGCGTCGCCTCGCATGTCCCTCCGTGAGAGTTTCGCCTGCGCCGATAACGACGCGGTTCTGCAGGATATCAGCGCGGTTGAGGACCTCGTAGCGGCGCATCGTTTTTATACCGCTATCCTGCGCGAGACGCCCGCGGCTCAAGCCGGCAAAAAACTCGGCGTCATGAAGTCCTCGATCTTGCGCAGAAGCGAACTTGTAAGCGAATGGTTGGAGCGACAAGACCCAGTGGCACAATTGCGCAGTTACCAGGCGCTCGCGGTTGCATCTGGGCAGCCGCGTTATCAGGAGCGCGCTTTCGCCACTTTGGCAACGTTAGTCCGGTCAAGGCAGAGCCGCCAAGCGGGAGCGGAGGAGCCGCCAAGCGGGAGAGGGGGAGGCGCCAAGCGGGAGCGGAGGGGGCAACGCGTTCGGGTTGACGCGGCTGCGCGGATCGACTTCGGCGGCGGATGGACGGATACACCCCCTTACAGCATCGAACGCGGGGGAACCGTGTTGAATGCCGCTCTTTTGCTGCGGGATCCGCGAAGCCAAGAATTGCGCCACCCAATCACGGCAGAAGCGATCATGCTCGATGAGCCCAGGCTTGTGATCGAGGGGCTTGACATTGAGATGTCGATTGAGCCAGAGTATTGCGGAGAGTTGCTGGCCTATGCCAATCCCGCGGACCCATTCGCGCTGCACAAGGCCGCGCTCGTGATGCGGGAAATTGTGCCCGGTAACACCGATCCGCACCGACCGGTCGCTGATCTGATGCGGGAAATCGGCTATGGCATCCAGGTCAAAACACAGACGTTCATCCCGCGCGGGTCTGGATTAGGCACAAGCTCTATCCTGGCTGGCGCTTTACTGGCATGCCTCGGCCAGATCACGGGGAACCCGGCAAGTCAGGAACAGCTCTACGATGAGGTATTAGCGCTCGAACAGATGCTCACCACCGGGGGCGGCTGGCAGGATCAGGTGGGCGGGCTGCTGGGCGGCATAAAACTCGTCACGTCAGAACCCGGTTTTCCACAGATCATCCGCGCGCAGCCGCTTCACCTGTCTGCGCAGACCACAGAGGAACTGGCCAATCGGCTGTTGCTTGTGTACACCGGGCAGCAGCGGCTGGCTAAAAACCTACTTCGCATGATGGTAACGAAATGGATGTCCCGCGAACCGCATGTCGCGCAGTCATTGCATGAGATTGCACATCTGGCGCGTGAAATGAGCCTTGCCCTCCAAGCCGGCGACATCAACAGCTTCGGCGAACTGGTAGGCAGGCATTGGCAGATTAACAAGCGCATGGATCCCGGCTGCACGAATCCGTTTATCGACAGGTTGTTCACGCTGGCGCAACCCTACATCAATGGTGGGAAGCTCAGTGGCGCCGGCGGCGGCGGATTCGCGATTATGATTGCCCGCAGTATAGAATCACGACTGGATCTGGATGCTCTTCTGGCGTCGCGATATCAGGACACGCCGGTTGCGATATGGGATTGCGCAGTGCCAGAGGCCGGCATGACATCAACAAACAAATCGATTAAGTCCAGCAGGTAAACAACCATGAAAACTATCATCTTGTGTGGTGGTCAGGGGACGCGCTTGCGCGAGGAAACCGAATACAGGCCAAAGCCGCTGGTGGATGTGGGCGGCCGGCCTATCCTTTGGCACATCATGAAGCTGTATGCGCACTACAGCCACAGAGATTTCGTGCTATGCCTCGGTTATCGCGGCAACATGATAAAGGATTACTTCCTGAATTACGAAGCCATGAATAGTGATTTCACGATATCACTGGGCAGGCAGAGCAAAATCGACTATCACGATGAACATCGCGAGCAGGAATTTAAGGTCACTCTGGCAGATACCGGGCTTGACGCCATGACGGGCGCGCGCATCAAACGCGTCGCGCGCTACATGGACGACGACATCTTCATGGTCACGTATGGGGATGGCGTCAGCAACGTCGATATCGGTGCGCTCGTTGCATTCCACAAATCCCACGGCCGGCTTGCGACAGTTACAACTGTGCAGCCGCATTCACGTTTCGGCGTCCTGGACGTGGACACACAGGGACAGGTGACCAGCTTCACTGAGAAACCACGCATGAGCGGCTGGGCAAGCGCAGGGTTCTTTGTATTCAACCGCAAGGTGCTTGACTACATCAGCGACGATCCTGCGTGTATTCTGGAGCGGGAACCCATCGAAAACCTGTGCCGGGAAGGTCAGCTTATGGCTTATCAGCACAACGGATTCTTCTATGCAATGGACACTTATCGCGAGTATCTCTACCTCAATGACCTGTGGAACGCCGGAAAGGCGCCGTGGAAAATATGGGAGTGACACAAGATCGCTCAGGAGTAAGACCATTGCCGTCTTTTTGGCTTGACCGCCCTACTCTGGTTACAGGCGCGACCGGACTTGTCGGGAACTGGCTTGTAAAGCGTCTGGTTGCCGCCGGCGCAGATGTCACCTGCCTGGTGCGCGACTGGATTCCACAATCAGAACTCATGCGCGCCAAAATCATTGAGCGCGTTAAGGTTGTGCGCGGCGATGTTCGTGATCAGGCGTTGCTGGAACGCGCGCTAGGAGAACACGAGAGCAACACGGTGATTCACCTGGCCGCGCAAACCATTGTGGGTGTTGCCAACCGCAATCCGATCTCCACCTTCGAGAGCAATATACAGGGCACGTGGTCCCTCCTTGAGGCCTGCCGGCGAAGCCCCACGGTCAAACAGATTGTCGTGGCGTCATCGGATAAGGCGTACGGCGACCAGGAACAGCTCCCGTACTACGAAGATGCGCCGTTACAGGGGCAGCATCCTTATGATGTCAGCAAATCATGCGCAGACTTGATCGCACACAGTTATGCTGTTACCTATGGATTGCCGGTGGTCATTACACGCTGCGGGAACTTCTATGGCGGCGGCGACCTGAACTGGAACCGCATAATACCTGGGACAATCCGTTCTGTCCTGCGCGGTGAGCGCCCTGTTATCCGCTCAGACGGGAACTATATCCGCGACTACTTCTACGTCGAGGATGGCGCAGCCGCCTATATGCTCCTGGCCGAAAAACTAGCTGCCAACAACGCCTTGCGCGGTGAAGCTTTCAACTTCTCCAACGAACTGCAGATCACCGTTCTTGAGCTTGTCAAACTGCTGCTGAATGCGCTGGAGTCGACGCTTGAGCCAGACATTCGGAATGAAGCAAACAATGAGATCCGTCATCAATATCTGAGCGCAGAGAAAGCGCGTCGGGTGTTAAGCTGGGCTCCAACTTTCACCCTTGATCAGGGATTGAATAATACAACCCAATGGTATCGGGATTTTCTAAAACATGGATAACACACGCGAACTGATACTGGCGCTGGTAAAACAGTACCATCAGGAGAAATTCGGCGCCAGGGAATTTGATCCCTCACGCGATCTGGTGCATTACGCCGGGCGCGTCTTTGACGAAAATGAACTTTGCAACCTGGTGGACGCCAGCCTCGACTTCTACTTGACCGCAAATCGCTATGCCGAAAAGTTCGAAGCTGAGTTTGCCGAATATCTGAATGTGTCTGATGCGCTTCTGGTGAACTCAGGATCCTCGGCAAATCTAGTGGCTCTCACAACGCTTACGTCGCCCAAACTCGGTGACCGGCGACTGCAACCCGGCGACGAGATCATCACCGTGGCAGCCGGTTTCCCAACCACCGTTGCGCCGATTGTTCAGAACCAGTTAGTGCCTGTTTTTGTCGATGTCAACCTGGGCGACTACACTGTTATCCCCGAACAAGTTGCCGAAGCCGTCGGCCCGCGCACGCGCGCCATCATGATGGCTCATACCCTGGGTGTGCCGTTTAACCTGGACGCCGTGCTCGATTTGGTGAAGAAACACGACTTGTGGTTGATCGAAGACAACTGTGATGCCCTGGGGTCTCGCTATCATGGACAACTTACCGGGACATTCGGCCAACTGTCCACGGTCTCCTTCTACCCTGCCCACCACATCACAATGGGAGAGGGTGGTTGCGTTGTCACGAATGATGAAACCCTGGCGCGCATCGCGCGGTCGGTGCGCGATTGGGGGCGTGACTGTTATTGTGCCGGAGGCGAAAACAACACCTGCGGCAAGCGATTTGGGCAGCAGTTTGGCACGCTCCCGTATGGCTATGATCACAAGTACGTCTATAGCCATATCGGATACAACCTGAAAGTGACCGACATGCAGGCCGCCATCGGTTGTGCTCAATTCGATAAGTTGAGTGAATTCATTGAGCACCGCAAGACAAACCATCGCAAAATAGCCGAGATGCTGCATCCCTACGAGGACAGGCTCATCCTGCACACAGCCACCGAACACTCGGATCCCTCATGGTTCTGCTATGTCATCACCGTTCGCGATGGCGCCGGCTTTACACGCAATCAGTTAGCGCGTTTTCTTGAGTTCAATCGGATCGAGACGCGCAGCCTATTCAGCGGGAATCTCTTGCGCCACCCCGCCTTCGAGAATATCGAACGCCGGGTGATTGGCGATCTAAAGAACACCGACACCGTGATGAACAACACCTTTTTCATTGGGGTATACCCCGGGATCGGCGATGCGCACCTGGCCTATATCGAAGGCGTGTTCAAGCGTTTCATGAGCGGAGAGCGCGTGTAACCCATGGCAACAGTCCAGAAGATTCGGTGTCAGGTGGAGCGTATTACTGACTATGGCGGACATGTCTACACTGTGGACTTGCATCCGATCGAGCGCTTGCCCCGTTTCCGCCCCGGCCAGTTCCTGCATCTCGCGCTGGATCCATACGACGCGAGCACTTTCTGGCCCGAGTCACGGGTGTTCTCAATTGCCAGTTCTCCCATACAGCGCGACCACTTGCAGATCGCCTACGCGGTGCAAGGCCGTTTTACCGCGCGGATGGAGCAGGAACTTGCGGTGGGTAAACGGGTCTGGGTCAAGCTGCCCTATGGCCAGTTTGTCATCGAGGATGCGCGCGATATCGTGTTAGTAGCGGGCGGCACAGGCGTCACAGCATTCACGGCATTCATCGCCGGACTAACGCCTGGTTACGGCAACGATATTCACCTCTTCTATGGCGCGCGCAACCCTAAGCTTTTAATATACCAGGAACTGGTGCGCAAGCGTGCTGACACGATTCCACATTTTCATCCACGGTATTACGTGGAACAGTCGCCAGGCAGCGACGACCTCATCTCCCCTGATATACAGGTCGGGCGTCTTTCCATCGCGACCGTCTGGGAAAATGTGCCGGCGCCATCACAAAAGCACTTTTACTTATCCGGCCCGCCCCCGATGCTCAAAGCGTTTTCCCATGACTTGCGCGAGCGTGGTATTTCGCCCGAGGCCATTCGCATCGACGCCTGGGAATAATATGCGAGTCGCAAATCCACTCGCGCGTGATCTGGATCTGATACTGGACCACACCCGCGACTTATGGGAACAGCTCCGCGGACAACACATCTTTATCACCGGCGGAACAGGATTTTTCGGCTGCTGGCTGTTAGAGAGTTTCATCTGGGCAAACGACAAGTTCGGGTTGAATGCAAACGCGTGCGTCCTCACGCGCAACCCCGCTGCGTTTCGCCATAAAGTCCCGCATCTGGCCAACCACCCAAGCATCGGCTTGTGGCCGGGCGACGCGCGCACCTTTGAATTTCCAGAACAGCACTTCTCACATGTCATCCACGCTGCTGCCGAGGCGGACACGGTTGTCCATGACGAATTAACAGTAATGGACATCATCGTGCAAGGATCGCGCCGAGCGCTTGAACTGGCTCGCCGGTGCGATGCACAAGGGTTCCTGCTGACAAGCTCTGGCGCCGTTTATGGGCAACCGCCGTCAGAACTAACGCACATCCCCGAAACATATGCCGGCGCCCCATCAACCACAACACCCGGTAGTGCCTACGGTGAAGCCAAGCGCATTGCGGAGTTGGAAGGCGCGGTGTATCAGTCCCGGTACGGACTCCCCGTTAAAATCGCGCGGTGTTTTGCGTTTGTCGGGCCCTATCTGCCGTTGGACGGGCGTTACGCGATTGGCAACTTTATACGCGACGGCCTAAATGGAACGTCAATTCGGGTGAACGGCGACGGCGCCCCCTATCGCTCTTACCTCTATGCCGCCGACCTTGCAATCTGGCTGTGGACAATCCTGCTCCGTGGTAAAGAATGCCAACCCTATAACGTGGGTTCAGAGGACGGACTGACCATCGCTGAACTTGCGGCAACAGTTGCGACCCTCTTTGAACCCAAACCCGACGTGCTGATCGCCCGCGCGCCAGTTGCCGGCACGCCAGTTGCCGGCATGCGAGGCGCATCACACCGCTATGTTCCTTCGACCCAGCTGGCTCAACAGACCCTGAATCTGCGCCAGACAGTCGATCTGAAAGAGGCGATACGGCGCACCATACGATACAATCAGCCCGACGGGAGAAGTAATGAAAGCAACTGACTATATTGCATTGGCGCTCAACGAGCACAAGGTATCCTGTGTGTTTGAACTGGTGGGCGGTATGATCACCCACCTGGTGGATTCTTTTTATCGCAACGGCAACATCAGGATTGTAAGTGTGCATCACGAACAAGCTGCTGCATTTGCCGCAGACGCCAGCGGGCGTATGATGGGTGTGCCCGGTGTTGCCCTGGCAACCAGCGGACCCGGCGCTACAAATCTACTGACGGGGATTGGCAGTTGCTACTTTGACTCTTCGCCCGCCATCTTCATCACCGGCCAAGTCAATCGCAGCGAGATAAAAGGCGATCGCGCAATACGCCAGCTCGGTTTCCAGGAAACAGACATCGTCTCGATGGCCCAGCCAATCACCAAGGCCACCTGGCAAGTGCGTGAATCCGGGGACATACCGGTTATGCTGCAGCGGGCGTTTGACCTCGCAACCAGCGGACGCCCCGGCCCCGTGCTCCTGGATATCCCGATGGATGTGCAGAGAGGCGATATTACGCAGGCAGATATCGCGGCAGCAGCAGCCGCCGCAGCGAAGACGACCTCTCCAATAGTGAGCAGTGCACAGATAGAAGAGATGCTCGTCGCGATCCGAGAAGCAAAACGCCCGCTGATACTGGTGGGCGGCGGCATTCGCTCTGCCCAGGCATGCGATCTGGTTCGCGAATTTATCGATCTGGTGAACGTGCCGGTCGTCAATTCGCTCATGGGTGTGGATGTGTTGCCTTATTCACACCGCCTGCGTGTGGGAATGATCGGTAGCTATGGAAATCGCTGGGCGAACCTGGCGATAGGCCAGTCTGATTTTCTGCTTGTCCTGGGCAGCCGGCTGGATATCCGTCAGACCGGTTCGGAAACAGCCGCTTTTAAGGGCGCGCGGACAATCTATCATGTGGATTGCGAACCCGGCGAAATCAACAACCGAGTCATTGGATGCGTTCCTATCGTGGCAGATCTGAAGCCATTCCTCACTACTGCCATTGGCGTCGCGCGCGAGCCGTCACAGCGATTTACAGAACGCACTGAATGGCTGGGAGAGATCGCAACTTTGAGAAACGCCTGGCCGGACACCGCCGAAGCCGCCAACATGCCGGGGATTAACCCGAACGTATTTCTGCATCAGTTATCGGCTGCATCGACGAGTGCTTCTGCATACGCCATTGATGTGGGTCAACACCAGATGTGGGCTGGACAATCCATTGAGGTGCAGCCTGACCAGCGTTTTCTCACCTCAGGCGGCATGGGTTCAATGGGCTTTTCCCTACCCGCCGCAATTGGCGCAGCGTGCGTCGCTGCGCCACGACCCGTCGTCGTGGTTGCGGGTGACGGCGGTTTTCAGTGCAACATCCAGGAACTACAGACGGTCGCGCGAAACCGCCTGCCCATCAAGATCGTCATCCTGAATAACAGATGTCACGGCATGGTGCGACAGTTCCAGCAGAGTTACTTTGATGAGCGCTACCAATCTACCCTGTGGGGATACAACGCGCCAGATTACGCTAAAGTCGCTGTCGCTTATGGCTTGCCCGGGCACACTGTCTCACAAGAAGCCGATGTGCCAGCGGCGTTGCAATGGCTGTGGGAGAAACCCGATGAACCGGCGCTCCTGCAGGTCATGGTGGACACATTCATCAACGCGTATCCCAAGATCGCGTTTGGCAAGCCGATCACCGAAATGGAGCCATTTTCAAAGCCAATTGAGATGGAAGGGACTTAGTCGCGGAGTCGGCATCATCGCTCGTTGTACTATACAGTCCAAACATACCCGGAGTTTCGATTGGCACTTAGAAGAGTTACGAAAAAGCTTGCCCCTACGTGGCTGCGCCCATTTATCATCAAAAGCTATCTGTCTGCCAGAGGAGTATTGGGACAGGTTCTCAACCTGGGCGACACACTCAAACTCGAATTCACCTATCATGGGCAAGAACCTCGGGTTTACTTCCCAGTGGGCTATGCGCGTAGCCACAATGTATGGCGCACATATGCTACCCATCCACCTCTTCAATACTCTCCATATCGCAGGGCAGATCTCTGTCACTGGATAAATCGAATTCCCGATAACCTGGAGAAACCCTGCATCGCGGAATGTGAGCACATCCTGGCGCTCGCAGGCGACATCACCAACTGGCAAACCGGGCTGCAGAACACTGCTCATATCAATCACCTGGTTGAGCAGGAGAAGTGTTGCTATCTGTTTACGTACAGTGCGGGTTTGGTTGCGCACTCCCGCAAGTATCTGCACCCCGATTTGTGGTCAAAATTCGGCTATCTCTATCCTGTTTTCCCTGCACAACCAGAGTACGAGCATCCTGCCGAACAACCGTTTCGCATCCTCGTAATAGCAAGTCGATTCTCTGATAAAGGTGTTCCAGAGGCTGTCGAAGCCTTTCGAGTCCTGCGCCAACGACATGGCAGGAATGTTGAAATGAGCATCGTCACCCAGGCAGTGCCTCGGGGCTATCAACTACCTGAAGGGGTCACACTACATGACGTGCCGCGCATGAGCGAGACGATGAAGCGCAGAATGTTCCAGTCATCGCATGTGCTCTTACTCCCATGCTATAGCGACACGGTGGTGCCAATCGTTGAAGCATGTGCATTTGGCGTCCCCGTTATCACAACTCGAATTCATCACGGTGACGAATTCGTAAAAGATGGTGAAACTGGCTATTTGATAAAATCGCCGGCATTCTCGTATTCTGATCAGTATGGACTCAGGTGGAAATACTGGGAAGACTTCGTGGCGGATATTGACAGAATGCGCGCCAATGGAGAATTGCAGTCGGTGGTGGAACAAATCATTGATCGTGTTGAACTGTTGATACCCGATCTCGGCCTGCAAACGAAGATGCGCACAACCGCGCGTCAATTACATGCCAGTCAATTCTCACCAGAGGCTCGCAACAGGCAACTCATCGAGATATATCGCAATGCTATCGGGAAGACATGAATTGTGAAAATAACCATGAATAATAAGTGCATCATCTGCGGGAGCGAACAATCCAAAAGACTTACGGGGCGCGCGGGATGGGAGGTGCGCATATGTTTGGACTGTGCCAACGCATTGACAGTTCCCGCCCCCACCACTGACCGGCAGTATGATGACCATTCTTTTTTTCAGATTCCCGTAGAAGGCGCACTGCGCTGGCGTCACGCTGCTGGCGACCTGATCAAATTCATCCACGATAATGGATGTCGCGGAACTTTCCTTGACGTAGGTTGTGGGAATGGGTTCGCAATAGAAGCGGCGCTGGCGGCAGGATTTGAAGCACAGGGGATCGAAGCCTCACAGTCCGCGGTTATCTCTGGACGTGATCGTGGTCTGCAAATACAAGTGGGCTACTATCAGGACAACACATTCCCTGATAACACTTTCGACGTAATTCTGATGAACCACGTTTTGGAGCATAGCGCCAATCCACGAACCATGTTGATGTCTGCGCATAAACACCTGAAACCCAATGGATATCTGTGCTTAGGCCAGTCCAATTACCTTGGCACGATACCCCGGTTACTCGGTGCTCGCTGGTATGCATGGGTACCAAAGGAACACTATGTGCATTTCAGCGTTCAGGGAGTAACTCGGCTTCTGCAAAATGCCCATTTCCAAGTAAAGTCTACACGGTTGACTACCCTGTTCTGGGATTGGGAAAATATTCTAGCCAGCACTTTGCGTCACTGGCCTGGCATCATGCTGCACAACTTCGCGGCCTTTGTGAATCAGACCAGGCTTGGATTTCCTTTTGTTGGAGATCAGTTTAATGTCCTTGCACAAAAACAGGAGGGCAACCGGTGATATCACGAGACCGCATTTCGCACTATTTGCGGGTCATTGCGCGATACATCAGGAAACCTGAGACATTGGGGCTGCGACGTTACTACTTCTTGCCCGATCTTTACGAAGCACTCGACCAACCCTGGGTCCGTGCGCTGGATATTGCCACAGTGCTTGATATCGGCGCTAATGTCGGGAGTTTTACATTCACGACCCAGCCGCTCTTTCCAAACGCACAGTTTTACTCGTTCGAACCCTTGCCGGACTGTTATCAAAAGATGCTGCAGCATCTCAAGGACGCCCGTCATTTCAAAGCATTCAACCTGGCTCTTGGCGACCAATCCGGCGAAGTGACGATTCAACGTAGTTCGGATGACCCCGCGTCTTCAATACTGCCCATGACAGATGTGCATAAAGGAGCATTTCCAACATCCGCCTCCAGCACACCTGTTGCGGTGAAGCTTGAACGCCTGGACACTGTCGCACAGGATATGGCGATCACCGAGCCAATGTTGATCAAAATCGATGTGCAGGGGTACGAGAGTTTTGTATTGAAAGGCGGACAGAAGACAGTGCGCCGCGCCAGAATAGTCATTATAGAAACGTCGTTCAAGACGTTGTATGAGGGGCAGTCATTATTCAGTGACATTTACCAGATGATGAACGACCTTGGTTTCGACTATTACGGGGCCATGGATCAACTATTCGACCCGCGTGACGGAACTCCGATCCAGGAAGACAGTTTGTTCGTGAAACGCGACGCTATCTAGCACACACATAATGTCATCAGAACACTCCACCACCGGGCGATTGGCTGTGCGCAATACCTTATGGCTTACCATCGGGTCATACGCTGGTCAACTCATCGGTTTCTGCGCAACCTTGGTATTAGTGCGGGCTCTTACACCCGAAATATTCGGCTACTTGTCTATAGGGTTGTTCTGGAGCAGTCTGCTTGGCTTGAGCGCTAAGTTTGGACTGTACTACTCAGCAATTCGTCAATCCACACTTGACGGCGACCTGCTGGGCACCTATTTCCGATTGGAGGCGGTGCTTGGCGGCGCGTCATTTCTGATAAGCGTTGTTGCCGCCTTCATACTGATACAGATTGGTTATTCACCACAAGTCGGGCTGGTCATTATCATCTCAGCCGGCATAGCATGCATTTCGGTGCTGACCGCTCCATATGTGCTCGCTGCAGAAAAAGAAATGCAACTTAGCCGGATATCCATCCTGGGAGTCTTCGGTTCTGCTATCGCTTACGTCGTCGCAATAGGACTTGCGTTAGCTGGGGCCGGGATATGGAGTCTATTACTTCTAAACGTTCTAACGAGCGGATTGGGTATGCTCAGTGTATTGTGGGTTTGCCGCCGCAGGTTGCCGCACATCACCAAAATGCACTGGCGCTACCGGCGGGATCTCGCCAATACGCTCATCAAACAGGGATTGCCTGTTGGTCTTTCCAATGTGGCAACTGTCACAATCGTCAGCCAGTACGACAACTTCCTGATAGGCACATATGCTGGCCCTGCGACACTGGGCTTTTATGACAGAGCCTATCGCATCTCGCAATGGCCAAACAGTCTCCTCACATCCTCCCTCGTGCGCGTCGCTTTTCTCACATTTGCCAAGGTCAAAGATGATCTGCCCCGCCTGACCCACACGGTGCGCCTTGCTTTCTGGCTACTTGTCACACTGGGTGTGCCAATTGCCCTCATGATCTTCTTCGGTGCGCCAGACATCGTTCAGATACTCTATGGTCCGGCCTGGAGCCAGAGCGCTTACTTTCTGCGCTACCTGGCGATATTCTCACTGCTATCTCCTTTCATTGCACTCGGCAGCAGCCTTTCAATTGCCCTGGGCCACCGTAAAGTCAACATCCTGATTACCGGTGCACAGGCAGCAACGTTGATCCTCATCGGCACGCCCCTAACGTGGTGGCTCGGCTCACCTGGCACCATGCTGGGCGTTGGCATCACCATTGCCGTAGGTTTTATAATCAGCAACGCCTACATTTTCCGCCGCGTCCAGTTATCCATACCGTCTGTATTCGGGCCGGCATTTGTGGCATTAGTCATCGCGACAATTGCGAGTGTTCTGGTCTCAGAGATTCCATCGTGGAGCACATTACCCCCGTTGCTACGATTGATCGGCATCGGTATAACGGCGCCCAGCCTGTACCTGCTCGCTCTGGTCGCCCTTCGCCCCGGCGAGATGATTGAGAGACTGCGCTACGTGATCAAAATGCTCAGACGGCCTGATGGAAATACGGACCTGTTATGAAAACCGTCGCCCTGGTTGCTCCCGACAGCAGCGGTCATCATGAAATGTACCTGCGGCTCTTAATGCAGACGCTAGTCGATTGTGGACATCGTATTGCAGTATTTACACCACATGCGGCCCTTATACAGCAGTGGGCAGAGTCGACTCTCCAGACGAAGCCGGAACAGATACAGACCATTGAACTCACTTATCGGCAGAAATATCACCTGCCGGGCGTGCTATCGGTCTGGTTTGGCAAGACCGCCTGGGTGCGCGGTGTCAGCAGCATGATTCGCCTGTCTGGCGTTACACCTGATTTAGTGTTTCATACCTGGCTCGATAACTGCCTCACTCCGGGATTAAGCGCCTCGTTGACCGACGCCCTATTCCCTTACCAGTGGTCGGGCATCTACTTCCATCCCTGGTATTTGCGTCGCAAGATGCGCTATGAGCGCCTGCGCCATGGAACTTTTGCCAATTACGCGGCACTCATGTCGCATCGTTGTCCCGCCGTCGCTGTCCTGGATGAGGGAATTGCTGAAAAACTGCGCGGTGCGATTAACGGCAAGCCCGTCATCACATTCCCGGACTTTACCGACACAACGGCGCCTGAACCCGATTACCCTGTCGCCAAACAGATCATTACAAATGCCAGGGGACGGAAAATCGTAAGCCTGCTTGGCGTCCTGACGAATCGGAAAGGCCTGCTGATGCTGATCAATGTCGCGCGCCAGGCGGTTGACGAAAGCTTTTTCTTTGTATTTGCCGGCCAGTTCGATCGGGCATCTTACAGCATCGCGGAATTGGGAATCATCGACTCTTTTGCGGCCTCAAAACCAGAAAACTGTCTGTTTCACTTCGATCGCATTGAAACTGAGTCGCGATTTAATGCGCTTGTCGCGCTATCTGACGTTGTCTACGCCGCATACCTGGGTTTCTACAGCAGCAGCGACTTGATGACGACAGCAGCCGTATTCAAAAAGCCTGTGCTGGTGAGTGAAGGAGGCCTGATGGGCGAGCGGGTTCACCGCTATGGTCTTGGTATAGCCATTGAGGAAAACAACACTTCGCAGTGTCTGGATGCATTGCGGCTCTTGTGTAACAATGTGAGCGGCACAGGCTCATTGCCAATGCCGCGTTATGATGAATACGCAAAGTTACATTCCGTCAGCCAGCTCAGTAGTGCATTTCGATCACTCTTAGGCGCAGCCGGTATCTAGGTTTCAACTGTATCAGGTTCAAATCATGTCTATCTCAATCAGCGCCATCGTCTTGACCAAAAACGAAGAGGAAAACCTGCCGGCCTGCCTTGCGACACTGACCTGGGCAGACGAAGTGCTGGTTGTGGATTCCATCAGCGACGATGCAACCGTGGAGGTCGCAAAACGCGCAGGCGCGCGCGTGATTGAACACCCGTTCACCGACTTCGCGTCCCAGCATAATTTTGCTCAGAGCCAGGCTACGCACGATTGGGTTCTGTTTATCGATGCCGATGAGCGAGTGTCCGATGAACTACGCGACGAGATACAAGCCCTGGCGCACAGCAATGGACTCGACAAGATGAACGCCTACCATATCCAGCGTGTTCATCTGTTTTCCGGCAAGTGGTTCCCTGACCCTGCGACTCGCAAGGTCACGCCTAAGTTGAGAGCACAGTTGCGCAGACGCGAAGTTCCCCGTCTCATCAACCGAACAAAAGCACACTGGGAACGCCCTTTGCACGAGGAAGTCCGTGTTTCCGATCCACTCGGCGTGCTGGACGGCATCATCTATCACTATTCGACGACAAACCTGTCAGCAACATTCGAGTCATTCAACCACTACACCGACCGTGAAGCAGCCTATCTACAGAGTGCTCATCCTCATGTAAGTGTGCTTGAGGCGATATTTCGCGGTTTGCGCAGTTTTGTTTTCCAATACTTCGTGTGGGGCATGTGCCAATACGGCGAGCAAGGGTTGCTGCTATCGATCTATCTGGGAATGTCCAAATTTATGAACTACGCCAAGCTTTCTGAACGATTGCGTATCCAGGCGGATAAGGGTATCTGGACGGAACAGGATCGGCTGTTGCTGAAACGTTATGCCTCAAGCGATTCCGACTCAACCACACGATAGGCGGTATGCATGCTTAATGTCCTCATTGTTGCCCGCTATCACAATTCAACACAAAGCCAGAAGCTTGAGTTGCTGTCGAAACAGTCTGGCTTGCGCGCCCATTTAGTTTATCCACGAGCCTGGCAGAGTGAATTAGCTGTAAAGCGAACTACCGACTTTGGAGCGGTCTCGGCTACTCCAATAACGATGCTTGGCAAACCGAACGATCCACATCGGGCCATGTACAAAAGTCTCTCGTTCATGATAAACAGATTTCATCCGGATATCATCCACGCAGAGGAAGAACCAGACAGTATTCCAGCGCTACAGATTGCAATCGCGCGGCGTATCTTCGCTCCCAGAGCCAAGCTCCTGTTTACGACCTGGCAGAATATTAACCGCCCGATGAAGTCGTATGTTCGTTTAGTCATGCAAATGGCTTTAGCCGCCAGCGATGGGGTTTGCTGCGCCAACTTTGAGGCGATGTCCATCTTGAAAGAAAATGGCTACAACAAACCAACTTACCTTCTGCTGCCAACCGGTGTTGACACAAGTCTGTTCACTCCTCGCGCGCATAGTGACGCGCAAACCATGTTTATCATCGGCTATGTTGGAAGGTTAGTCCCGGAAAAGGGCATTGACCTGTTAATCGAGGCGATTCGTGAATTGCAGGAATCTCCTGCCAACCGCCCGGTCACTCTGCTGATTATGGGCGATGGGACTGAACGCAACAGACTAAAGCAACTAGTCATCGATGCGCATCTCGAAGGAGTCATTGAATTTCTTGACGCCGGCTCTCCACAGCAGGTCGCCTCATTCATGCAGCGACTTGATGTGCTCGTTCTGCCATCAAGAACAACGCCTGTCTGGAAAGAGCAATTTGGCCGTGTATTGGTTGAGGCAATGGCCAGCAAAGTCGTTGTGCTTGGCGCCAGGTCAGGGGCAATTCCGGAGGTAATCGCTGACGCTGGCTTGCTGTTCGATGAAGGCAGTTCAACGCAACTTGCCACTCAACTGCGCCGTTTGATAGCGTCCCCTGCACTGCAGGCTGACCTCTCTGAGCGCGGGTATGCGCGTGTCATGGAACATTACACTCAAGAACGAATTGTGGAACAAACGGTAACCCTGTACAGGCGAGTAACTTCATAATATGACTGCGAGATCACTATCCATCGTCATTCTGACGTACAACACAAAAACGCTGCTTGCAGAGTGCCTGTCCCGGTTTTACCAGCAGTTTGCATCTATCGGTGTGCAACTCATCGTTGTCGATAATGCCTCTTCGGACGGAACGAGCGACATGATTCGGGCGGATTTTCCGCTTGTGGAATTGATCACCAGTCCACAAAATATTGGCTACGCCGGTGGAAACAACCTGGGTATTCGACAGGCAACGGGCGAGTTGGTGATCCTCTTGAACAGCGACGTGCTTGCCTCACCTGCTACATTGCTCTCTCTGGCTGACGAGTTGCTAAAGCGCACCGACGCAGGAGCTATATCGGCTGGCCTGATAACTAAAGAGAAAACACCGCAGGCATTTGCCTATGGTGACGAACCGACTATTGGTTACTTGATGCGGCGTGGTTTTCGAGCAATCTTCAAGCTTGGCCCACTGCATCGCTGGGACATCGACGCACCGATTGAAGTTGACTGGATTTCCGGGGCCTGTATGTGCGTCCGCGCGGAGGTTATTAAGAAGGCACATCTCCTTGATGATCGGTTTTTCCTGTACTTTGAGGATGTCGACTGGTGCCGGCGAATCAGGCATGCCGGTTGGCACATAGTGTACGATCCGCGTTTTTCAGTAATCCATCTTGGCGGCGCCAGTCAACCTCAACGCTACCTGGCCAATCAGACCTATTACAAGAGCATGATCATTTTCTACCAAAAACATTATGGCCCTGCCGCCACCCTGGCATTGCGTTTAATGCTTCCGATATACAGTCGGGTCGCGCGTAGATAACAGGGACGCAATGAACATCATCTTTGACGCCCGCGTGATCCAGGATCATTTCCCCGGCATCGGGCGCTATGCCTACAATCTGCTCAAGCGCATGCCAGAACACTTGCAGGCCGGAGAGACCCTCATCGCACTGGTTGACCCAACCGCGCGCAACACTAATCTCGATCTAGGCGCCATCCAGAGTGATCGCATCACATTCATCGATCACCGCGTGGCATTCTTTCACCCTCGGAATATGCTGCCGCCTGCCGCCGCCACGGGGCTCAGTGACAGCCTGTATCACTTCACCTACTACGCGCGTCCATATCTGCTGCGCAAACCCTCTGTCACCACCATTTACGACGCGATCTCACACGCCTATCCCCAACTGACGCCATCGACGCGCGCGCGGGTGATCATTCACCTGCTGGTGAGCCTTGCGGTGAGCGCTTCACGCGCAATACTGACGATATCGCAATCCGCCGCGCGCGATATCGCCCGCTACTACCCGGCCTCGCGCGGCAAGATCACGGTGACGCCGCTCGCACCCGATGACCGTTTTCGCCCCGTCAACGCTCAGGCGCAAGCGCAAGTCGCCGCGAAATACGGCCTTCCCGCCCGCTTCACGCTCTATCTCGCCAGCAACAAACCCCACAAAAACCTGGTGAGGCTGGTCGAGGCGTGGGAGATTGTGAAGAGAGATTGGGGATTAGACGCTTCGCGTGGAGATTCACGAACATCGGACTCTCAATCTCCAATCTCAAATCTCAAATCTCCTCCCCTCCTCGTCATCGCCGGACATCAGGATCCGCGTTACAACGAGGCGCAGTTGTGCGCGCGCGCCCTGGGGTTGGCCGAGGACGTGAGGTTCATCGGCGACACGCCAGATAGCGACCTGCCTGCGCTTTACTCCGCGTGCGACCTGTTCGTCTTCCCGTCGTTATATGAGGGGTTTGGTCTGCCGCCGCTTGAGGCGATGGCTTGCGGCGCGCCAGTGGCATGCGCAAACACATCATCACTTCCCGAAGTTGTGGGGGACGCGGCGCTGCTGTTTAATCCGCTCGATACGGGCGAGGTTGCCACAGCCTGCGCGCGCGTGTTGAAGGATAGCGCCCTGAGCGCTGAACTTCGCGCGCGCAGCCTAAGGCAGGCATCGCGATTCACCTGGGATCAATGCGCGCGCGCGACACTGGATGTCTATCGGTCGATAATGGATCATTCCGTTGTTCGGCGCTCAGTGGATGCGCATTAACCTGAACATCACCAGTAACTATATGGATATCCAACCAGCCGACTTATCTACTCCACGCAACTCGCGCAGAACTCACTGGACTCGTTTCCACACGCTGGCGCTCATTGCGACGGCCCTATGCGCTCTACTGGTTATGATTGACATCCAGCGACCATCCTATTGGTTGGATGAGAAAATCAGCGTTGATATAGCGTCGCCCCCAACACTCCAACAAGTAGTGGCAAATGTCATCTCCGGTGAAAGGCGCCCGCCAGCCTACCATCTGTCTCTTTGGCTGTGGACTCATATCATCAGCTCGGATGAAAGAATCGTTCGTTTACACTCGGCGATCTGGGCCATCTTGCTGATTCCCGCCGCCTACCAGCTCGGGCGCAGATTCACTGACAAGAAAGGATCTGCCCTGACCGCTTTTGTCGCTGCACTTGCGCCTGTAACCATTTCATACGGTCAGACCGTGCGGTACTACACCATGGTCGCCGCGCTCAGCACATTGTCACTGGTTCTGTTTCTGGATGTGATACGCAAGCCTGACAAGTGCAAGCCATGGCTCCTCTACATCGCAACAACGCTGCTGCTGCTGTATACGGATTATCCTGCTTATGGCGTCGTGATCGCCCAGAATATTCTTGCCTTCATGTGGTGGGTTCAAAATCGCCGGAGGCCCGCATATCATCCGCGCTGGCGCTGGATTTGGGCACAGGCAATCATGGCAGTTGTGGTCGCTTTGTGGATTCCAGTGGTGCTGCAACAAAGCGGGCGTGACTTTGGCGCCGCCGATCTATCGAACAGCATCGCGGGCGCCCTCTTGCGCATCGCATACCCACTCTATGCATGGCTGGTCGGTGAGACCCTTTTCCCGTGGACGCCGCTTGCTATCCTTGGGGCTGTTGCCGGGTGCATGCTACTCATCGTCGGATTCATTCGGCTGAAGCGCTCCAACCGGTTCACCTGGATCGTCGCCTTCGGGCTGCCTTTCATTGTGTCGCAGATCTTGTTAAGCACCGTTGCAACCGACAGCCCATTTGTGAACGCCCCTGCGCGTTCGATGGCTTGCGTAGCGCTCATATTTATACTTGTGTCGATCGGACTCGCGGCGGTGCGACAGCGCTGGTTACAGGTGCTGGTGGCAGGCGTCATTGTTGCCGGCCACATTGCCGCTCTGGTGAATTACTATCGAGGAGTCGATTTTATAAACACAGTCTATAACACGCCAGCCCGCGAGACTGCTCAGACGATAGCGGCAAGCGCGCATGCGGGCGATGTAACCGTGACGGAATCAGACAGCATGGTTGATCTCTATTTACCAGCTTCTCTCCATCAAACTCACTTCTTCTCGGACGACGTGGATGGTATAAAGGAGTACCTGACCTTGCACCCACAAGCCCAGGTCTGGCAGGTTATCATGGGACGCGACCGCACCCGCAATCAGGTTTCGACGGATCTGGCTGAATGGCTGCAAACCAGACACACGTTGAAGTCGACGACCGGCTTTGCGGAACAGGATGCCGCTTACCGTGCAGTAAAATCGCGCCTGATCGGTCGTGAAGCTTACCGATTCCGCCTGACCTTGGACGAGTATCAACCCAGGTAGCCCATATCGATCATGACGAAACCAATGCGCATTCTCCATATTTACAAAGACTACTACCCCGTCATCGGCGGGATCGAGAACCACATCCGCCAGTTGGCCGAAGCACAGGCCGCACAGGGTTATAGCGTGGCCGTGCTGGTCGCGAACACATCCAAAAAGACGGAAGTGGATACCGTGAACGGCGTGCGTGTGATCAAGACCGGACGCCAGTTTAACGTCCAGTCCGCTCCGCTTAGCGCTGCGCTGCCGTTCACCTTGCGACGTGAAACAGCCGGAGCCGACATTGCTCATGTGCACTCCCCCTACCCGCCCGGCGAAGCCGCCAACCTGTGGTTCGGGCGCGCCCGAAAAACCATCCTCACCTGGCATAGCGATATCGTCAGGCAGAAGACGTTGCTGCGTTTCTATGCGCCAACGCTCCGGCGCGTCATTCGTCGCGCCGATCGCATCCTGCCGACGAGTGACGCCTATGCGCGCTCTTCACCGTGGTTAAGCCCCCACCTGGACAAATGCGTTGCCGTCCCGTTGGGCGTCGATGTCGCGCGTTTCCAGCCGGCGGTGATGCTCAGCTCCCGCGCCGCGACGATACGCGGGCGTATCCTTGCCACAAGCCCGACCAGCGCGGCGACGACGGTGCTGCTGACTGTAGGGCGTCTGCGTTATTACAAGGGCATCGATGACTTGATTCGCGCCATGCCCCAACTGCCCGACGCCATCTCGGTCGTCGCCGGCACGGGGCCGATGATCGTGCCGTGGAAAACACTGGCGCAGGAACTCGGCGTGTCGGAGCGCGTTTTATTCGTCGGCGACGTCAGCGACGACGATCTTCCGGCGTTTTATCAGGCGGCAGATATCTACGTCTTGCCCGCCAATGTCAGGGCAGAGGCTTTTGGCGTGGCGATCATCGAAGCAATGGCGTGCGGGCTGCCCATCGTGTGCACCGACATCGGCACCGCGACATCGTGGATAAACCAGCACAATAGCACGGGATATGTTGTGCCTCCGCAGGATCCACCTGCACTGGCAGCTAGTATTCTCAACCTGCAAAACAGTCCGTTCCTGCGCAGGCAGATGGGCATGGCAAGCCGCCAGCGCGTAATGGAAGAATTTACGATCGACAAGATGATCCAGCGCGTGGATGATGTCTACCACCAGGCGCTGACAGGCGCCGGTTAAAATACATAGTGGAGTTTAATAAATGTCAAAACAATATTCGAAAGCACCTGAGATGAAGATCGACACGAAGAAGAAGTACACGGCCACGTTGAAGACCAGCAAAGGCGACATCGTGATCGAGCTATATGCGGACAAGGCGCCGATCACGGTCAACAACTTCGTATTCCTGGCGGGCGAAGGGTTCTACGACAACACCACCTTCCATCGCGTCATCAAGCCCTTCATGGTTCAGGGCGGCGACCCGACCGGCACTGGCAGTGGCGGCCCTGGATATCGGTTCAAGGATGAGTTCCATCCTTCCCTCAAGCACAATAGCGCCGGCGTTCTGTCGATGGCGAATGCAGGCCCAGGCACCAACGGCAGCCAGTTCTTCATCACGCATGTTCCTACGCCGCATCTGGACAACCACCACACCGTGTTTGGCCGGGTCGTCAAGGGATTGGATGTGGTGAACGCCATCCCCGAGCGCGACCCCGGTCGTGCTCGCGCGCCTGGCGAGACACTGATCAGCGTGACGATCACGGAAGAGTAATACGACGCCAGGCCATCGGCAAAGAGCCGTTAGTCGTCGATCGTAGTTGTGCCAGGGTGCCAGTGCACCGTGCACATGTGTGCCGCGCACCTGTTACCCTATCTACCGGAGTGCGAATCAGTTATACTTGGGATGGAAATCCAAACCCCTGCAGGTTCAATACCGCGGGGGTTTTTTGTATTTTCACGATAAAACTATGACAGTTGAAGCAATAACCGGCAACACCGTGCAGCCTATCATCACGGGCCAATATGACATCGGCAGCTTCTTCGATGAGATGTTCGAAGGGCCCAACGTGCCTCGCCCGCACTACAGGATTCTGCTCGAACATCTGTCCACGCTCAACGCCGGCACGTTTGACGAGCGCCGGCGCGCAGCCGACATCTCCTTCCTGTATCAGGGGATTACGTTCACGGTATATGGTCAGCAGGAGGGCATCGAGCGTATTTTTCCGTTCGATCTTATCCCACGCGTTATCCCACACGCCGAGTGGGATATTCTTGAGCGCGGCTTGACCCAGCGCGTCACGGCGCTGAATCACTTCCTGCACGACGTTTACCACGAGCAGCGCATCATCTCTGAGAAGCGCATCCCGGCGCGGCTTGTGTTTGGCGCGAAGAACTTCCGCCGCGAGATGATCGATATCGACGTGCCGCGCAACGTGTATGCGCATATCACAGGCACCGATTTGATACGCGACGATAAGGGCGCCTACCTGGTGCTTGAGGACAACATGCGGTCGCCTTCCGGCGTGAGTTATATGCTGGAGAATCGCCAGGCGATGAAACGAACCTTCGCCCGGCTGTTCCAGAACTACGGCATCATGCCGATCGACCATTACCCGCAGGAACTGCTCAACACGTTGCGCTCGGTATCGCCGCATGGCGACCCTGATGCGACGGTCGTCCTGCTCACCCCCGGCGTTTATAACTCGGCGTATTTTGAACACACGTTTCTGGCGCGTCAGATGGGCATCGAGATCGTCGAAGGCCGCGACCTGGTCGTGCACGATAACCACGTCTATATGCGAACGACGCACGGCTTGAAGCAGGTCGATGTGATCTACCGGCGCGTCGATGACGAGTTTCTCGATCCGCTGGCTTATCGCTCAGACAGCTTGATCGGCGTGCCGGGACTCATCAGCGCCTATCGCGCCGGACACGTCACCCTCGCCAACGCAATTGGCACTGGCGTTGCCGACGACAAGGCCATCTATTCCTATGTGCCGGCCATGATCCACTACTATCTGGGTGAGGACCCGATCCTCGACAACGTGCCCACGTACCTGGCCGAGGATGAAAAGGAGCGCTCGTATATCCTTGCCAACCTCGACAAGCTGGTGGTGAAGTCGGTGAACGAAAGCGGTGGTTACGGCATGCTCGTCGGCCCGCATGCCAGCCAGGAAGAACGCGAGAAGTTTCGCGGCATGATTCAGGCGCACCCGCGTGATTTCATCGCCCAACCCACTGTGGCGCTGAGCCGCCAACCCACTTACCTGGGCGGCGAGCTGACCGGCTGCCACATCGATCTGCGCCCGTACATCCTCGCCGGCGAGAAGGTGACGCTTGTGCCGGGCGGGTTGACTCGCGTCGCGCTCAAGCCCGGATCGCTGGTGGTCAACTCATCGCAGGGTGGCGGGAGCAAGGACACCTGGGTGCTCTATGACTGATGATTGTAAAAGCGTCAATAGACTTTCGTTGATCAATACTGAAAACGAACCATGCTAAGTCGAGTTGCTGAATCACTCTACTGGATGTCGCGCTACATCGAGCGCGCCGAGGATATCACACGCATCCTGACGGTGAACTTTCACGCATTGCTGGATACGCGCATCGAAGACAGCGCATCCGGGTGGCAGTCGCTGGTTTCGATCACCGGCGATGAGCCGTTGTTCCGAAAACACTTTACCGAGTACAACCCGCGCAATGTGAGTGAGTTTCTGCTGTGGCATCCGGCCAACCCGAACGCCGTGGTGGCCTGCCTGATGTCGGCGCGCGAAAATGCCCGCAGCGTCCGTGATCAGATCAGCATCGAGATGTGGGAACACATCAACAAGCTGTACTTCCAGATCAAGGAGATCAACCGCGCCGCCGTGTTGCGCGGGCCGCATGACTTCTTCAGCCAGGTGCGCGACGGCTCTCAGGCGTTCCAGGGCGTGATGGACGCCACGATGACGCACGCCGAAGGATACGAGTTTATGCAACTCGGCAAGCACCTTGAGCGCGCAGAAAAGACGGTGCGCATTCTGGATGTGAAATACGCGACGGTGAATAGCATGACTGAAGGGACGCCAGAAGCGTCGCTGCAATTGGTCGCGATGCTGAAATCATGCAGCGCATTCGAGCCCTATCGGCGCGAACATGCGTCCCAGTTACAGGCCTCGCGCGTCGCCGAATACCTGCTACTAAGCCAGCAGTTTCCGCGCGCCGTGTTGTATTGCCTGCTGCGCGCGCAACGCTCAGTGAACACGCTCGCCACGGACATGCCGCAGGCGACGCCTGCGCCGGTGGCGAGTTCAAACCGCACGCTCGGGCGCATGTGCGCCGAGTTGCAATATCTCGACATCCAGGATGTCCTCGGCGAGAAGATGCACCCTCTGCTGTTGAAGCTTCTGCGCTGGATGAACCTTGTTGGCGACGAGGCCACGCGCACTTACTTCAACACGCAGGTAATTCTGCCGGGGCCGCGTTCGCAGCAACAGCAGCAGCAACAGTAACCTGACTCACACACCCATGAGAATACGAATCGAGCACCGCACAACGCTTTCCTATGACCAGCAGATCAGCGAGGCCTATACGGAGATGCGTTTAAAACCGATGGATGCCGGCGGCCAGCGTTGCCTGTCGTTCAACCTGGTTACCGAGCCGCATGGCGAGATCATGCAATACCTGGAACGCCGCAGGAACGACGTGCGCAATTTCGACGTTCTCGCCCCGCATACCCGCCTGATGGTGTATGCCGTCAGTGAAGTGTTGACCCCGCCACGCCTGACCGACGAGGAGCGCGAACTCTCGCCGCTCGACAATTACGATTTTCTCGACCCATCCATATACGCCCCGCAAGATGAGACGATCTGCCGATTCGCCAGTTCATACGCGGGCGACGATGTCAAAGCTGCGATCTATGCCTTGATGAACGCTGTTTACACAGAGCTCAAATACGTGCCGGGCGCAACCGATGTGAAGACAAAAGCGCCTGACGTGCTCGCCATCGGGCAAGGCGTCTGCCAGGACTTCGCGCATGTCATGATCGCCTCGTGCCGTTGCCTGGGCATCCCGGCGCGCTATGTCAGCGGCTACCTGCATGACCCCCAATCGGACGGGCGCGCAGCAGCCTCACACGCATGGGTGGACGCCTATACGCCCGATGAAGGCTGGCTTTCACTTGACCCCACACACAATTGCGAGCAAACCGAACACTATGTGCGCCTTGCTATTGGAAGGGATTACGGCGACGTCCCTCCCACGCGCGGCGTGTTTAAGGGCAAGGCCCGCGAAACGCTGGACGTTCAGGTCAACGTGCAGGCGCTGTAACAGACAGACTCTCGGAATCTCGCTTGGCGAGATTCCGAGAGTCCTGGAGTCTGATGGCAGTGCGATTATTTTGGCTTGTTCGCCAGTATCGCCTCGATCCGCGCCACGACATCGGGCGTGAGCTTATCGACCACATCAAGCGCCTTCATATTCTCGTGCACCTGTTCGGGTTTTGAGGCGCCGGTGATGACGGTGCTGACATGCGGGTTGAGCAGGCACCACGCTAACGCCATCTGCGCCACCGTGCAACCCAACTCGGCCGCGATAGGAACCAATAACTTGACAGCCGCCAGCCGCTCCGGCTTGAGCACTTCCGCGCGCAGCCACTCGTAACCAGGCAACGCAGCGCGCGAATCCGGCGGGACAACACCATCGTTGTACTTGCCGCTGAGCAACCCGGACGCCAGCGGGCTGAAGATGGTTGTGCCAAGCCCCATCAGCGCATACAGCGGCGCATAGTCTTTTTCCACTCGCTCCCGCGCGAACATGTTGTACTGCGGCTGCTCCATCTGCGGCGCCAGCAAATGATGTCGCTGCGCGACCGCGTAGGCTTCAGTCAGTTGCTGGGCGTCCCACTCGCTGGTTCCCCAATACAGCGCTTTGCCCTGGCGAATGAAGTTATCCATGCTCCACACCGTCTCAGCAATCGGCGTGTTCGGATCGGGGCGATGGCAGAAGATCAAATCCACGTAGTCCACCTGCAACCGCTTGAGCGCCTTGTTCAACCCCTCAGTCAGATGCTTGCGCGACAGGCCGGTGTCATTCGGCCCGCGCCCGCCCCAGAAAATCTTGGTCGAGACGACATACGACTCGCGCGGCAACTCCGCTAACACCTTGCCCATCGATATCTCGGCATTGCCGCCGGCATAGGCCTCGGCATTGTCGAAGAAGTTCACCCCGGCGTCATAGGCTGCCAATAGACACGCGCGCGTCGTGCCGTCATCCACCTGACCGCCATAGGTCACCCATGCGCCAATTGATAATTCGCTGACGCGCACTCCTGCGCTTCCCAAACGACGATACTTCACTTTTTTAACTCCTTTTCGGACTATAAACAATGAAGCGCAAAGCATATCAGAGGATTCCCTCTGCACACTTTGCGCTCCATTACCGTTCAATCAGCAGAACCGTTCAATCAGCGGACGGCTGAGCTAACGGATGATTACAGCTACTTGGCTGGTTTTGTCTGCGGAGCCGGTGACGACTCGGGCAGAATGACTTCACGCTTGCTCTGCCAGATCGCCCAAATGACCGCTGCAAACAGAACGAGCACGACGATGATGGTAACAGGATTATCAAGCCTGGCGGTGACCAGCAGCGGGGCTGCCAGCAGGGAAACCAGGTTGACAACCTTGATCATCGGGTTCAGTGCCGGGCCAGCTGTGTCCTTCAACGGGTCGCCGACGGTATCGCCGACCACTGCCGCCTTGTGGCGCTCAGAGCCTTTGCCCGTGTTCGCAATCAAGTCGCGCGGTTCGTCTTCAATCGATTTCTTCGCGTTGTCCCAGGCGCCGCCAGTGTTCGACATGAACACGGCCAGCAACTGACCAGACACGATGATGCCTGCCAGGAAGCCGCCGAGGGCTTCGACCTGCAACACCAGGCCAACGATCAACGGCGTGATTACCGCAATCACAGCCAGCGGGATCAGTTCTTTCTGAGCCGACTCCGTGGAGATACCGACGACCTGTCTGTAGTCAGGCGCAACGGTCCCTTCCATGATGCCGGGGATGCGGAACTGGCGGCGGACTTCTTCAACGATCAGACCAGCCGCGCGGGACACGGCGCGAATCGACAATGAGCTGAACAACCACGGCAACGCGCCGCCCAGCAGCAAGCCGATGAACACCTTTGTGTCAGAGATGCGGATCGAAGTCATGAGTTCCATGCCGGGTATCTTGCCCTGCACTGTGGAAACATCGGTGATGTAGGAACCAAACAGGGAAGCGGCTGCGATTACAGCAGACGCAATTGCAACACCCTTAGTGATGGCTTTGGTCGTGTTGCCCACAGCGTCGAGGTCGGCCATGATCTGGCGCGCCTTGCGAGTGGGTTCGTCTTCCATGCCCTGCCAGGCCATCTCGCCAATGCCGTTGGCGTTATCGCAGATGGGCCCGTAGGAGTCCATGGCGACGTTATTGCCGGTGTGGCTGAGCATACCAATGCCGATCATGGCGATCGCGTACAACACGTAGGTCGCGCCTTCCTTCTGGAACAGCATCATTGCGAGCGCGAAGCTGATCACGATCACAACCAGCGCCCACACGGTGGACTCGTAGCCGGAGGCCAGACCAGACAGAATCGTGGTGGCTGGGCCGCCGCGGGTCTGCTTGACGATTTCCTTCACAGGAGCCTTGGAGGTTGAGGTGAAGTAGGAGGTCAGCGGGTTGAAAGCCACGGCCAGCGCAACGCCGATCGCGGTCAACGCGCCCAGACGCCAGTCGCCTTCGTACAGCAGCGACACAACGAACGCGCTGATGATGGTGATGATACTGGATACTTCATATGAGCGGAACATCGACTCTTCGGCGTTATGCGCGCGCAACGCCTTGATCGGAATATTTTCCCAGATTGGCACGGTGAATGTGCCGATGATCGAGGAAATAACGCCGATGCCGCGGATGATCAGCGGGTAGATGATCCACTTGGCGGCGTGGGTCGGATCGATCGCCATGATGGCGAGACCGAGGATCAACGCAGATACGATAGTGACTTCGTAGGACTCGAAGATGTCCGCGGCCATACCGGCGCAGTCACCCACGTTGTCGCCCACGAGGTCGGCGATAACAGCCGCATTGCGCGGGTCGTCTTCTGGGATGTCCTTCTCAACTTTGCCAACGAGGTCGGCGCCGACGTCGGCAGCCTTGGTGAAAATGCCGCCGCCAACGCGCATGAACAACGCGAGCAGCGTGCCGCCGAAGCCGAAGCCCAGCAGTGCGTCCGGTGCAGCCTTGCCAAAGATAATAAAGATTACAGTGCCGCCCAACAGGCCGAGGCCGTCAGTGAGCATCCCGGTGATTGTGCCAGCGTAGTAGGCGATCGACAATGCCTCGGTGAAGCCACGGCGGGAAGCCGAGGCCACGCGGACGTTGGCCTGCACTGCCATGCGCATGCCATACTGACCGACGATCAAGCTGAATGAAGCGCCAAGGATGAACGCGATCGTTCGACCGACGGCGATAATGATGGTTGCGTTGTCACCGAACATCGTAGACGCTGCTTCGGTGGGTTTAACAACGTAAACACTGAGGAACATGGCCACGGCGAGGACGCCAATCAAGGGCAGGATCGTGCGGAGCTGGCGACTGAGGTAGGCATCCGCGCCCACTCGAATCGCATTCCACACTTCCTGCATCTTCGCAGTGCCTTTGTCCTTTTTCAGAACAGTAGCGCGGAGCCACGCGGCATATAGCAAACTGATAATTGCTATGCCGATGACAATAAACGGAACGACCCTCTCAAACGGGGTGAGGTCAGTCATCTGGAACATCGAACAACCTTCTCCTAATTAAAATGTAGACTATTTTGTTGATAAGGCCTGTTGCGAGATCACGGCGGAGAACCAAGAATGCTACGTTGTTGACAAGCGCCCTTGCTTACTGTCGTCCTGGCCCGTACTAGGCTTTGATTTAAAGACTTGTAGATTTTAGGTTTACGCTTTGTTGTTGTCAAATGAGATATGTATGCAATACGCCATGTCCTATGTCACGCATTGTAAAATGAAACACCGCAACAGCAACGGCGATTCTGCCCGTGCTTATGCACAATATGAAGATGAGGTAAACAAAACTTGAACATGACTGAGATTTACGACCTGCGTTCGTACCTGGATGTGCTTGAGCAGCATAGCCAGATTGTGCATATCCACAAACCCGTCAACATTATTCACGAAACGGCAAATATCGGAGCAACCTGTGAACGCACTGGCGCGCCGGCGCCACTTTTCGAGCAACTCATTGGATACGATGGATGGCGGCTATTTTCAAGCGCGGTGGCAAACCAGGAGCGCGTTGCCCTGGCATTGGGATGCGACAAGCGCGGCGTCACCGCTGCCATGGCGCGCGCGCTTGAGCCGCAAAACGCCATCGCGCCGCTATACACCGAGAATGCCCCGTGGAAAAGGCATGTCATCACTGACCCGGCTGCCATCGATCTCAGCCGGTTGCCGATTCCAAAACATGCCGTCGACGACGGGGGGCGCTTCATCACCGGCGGGGTGACCGTCAGCAAGCACCCCGAATCCGGTATTGGCAACCTGGGGTACAACCGCATGGAAATCCTCGGGCCGCGCACACTGGGCATGAACATCAACCAGTGGCGCGATGTGCAACGCTCGCACGCTGCAGCGGAGGCAAAGGGGGAGCCGCTGGGCATCGCGGTTGCCATTGGGCTTGACCCGGCGTTGAGCATTGCCGCAGGCTGCAAGTATGACGGCGACGAAACGCAGATCGCCGGCGCGATACGCGGTCGCGGCGTCGAAGTGACGCGCGGCATCACGGTGGACGTGGACACGATTCCGGCGCGCGCCGAACTGGTGCTCGAAGGGCATATTCTGCCCGGCGCGCGCCGCGCAGAAGGCCCGCTCGCAGAGTTTCATGGCTATTACGGCGAACCGTGGAATTCGCCCGTGTTTGAAGTCAACGCTGTCGCTTACCGCGACAACCCGATCTTCCAGACAATTGTGCCGGGATGGAACGAACACATCTACATCGGCAATGTGTTGCCGCGCGAACCCCTGTTAATGCGCTTCGTCTCGCATACCAGCAAGAACGTGCAGGCCGTGCACATCCCCCCATACACGAATGGCTTTCTGGTGGTCGTGCAACTCGCAAAGAAGACCAATATGGGCGAGCCGCGTAACGTGGCGATGGGCGCCTTTGCCGCGCACCCGAACTTCCGCATCTGCGTCGTCGTCGAATCGGATGTGAACATCTACGACCCGTCGGATCTGATGTGGGCATTGACCACGCGGGTCGACTGGGGACGCGATGTGTTCACCATCCCCGGCGCGCAGGGGCACGAAATGGACCCTGCCAACGACAGCAAGGGAATTGGCACGAAGATCGGCATCGACGCGACTTTCGACAAAGGGCGCCGCCCATACGGCGCGCGCGTCAGCTATCCGATGGTGGAACTGGCAAAGTATCTGAGCGAGTAACGCATAGGGACACTGGCGCCGCTCAACGCCGTTGTAAGCACACTCGCCTTCCGCGTAACGCGTCGAACGAAGAAGGCGAGTGTCTCGTGTTAAAGCTTGCGCGCAAGGATGCGAGCGGAGCGGATCCAGCGCTCGTAGTCCGGGCGCTTCCACGGCGGGGGTTTGAGCGCCGCATCGAGCTGCGCTGGCGTTGACAACGCCAGGTCTTTGACAGACCCGATGCCCGCGGCCTTAAGCTTTATGACTTCGGCCGGCCCGATTCCGTTGATGTTCTCAAGCAGAATCGATTCGTCCTCTGTCACGAATGAATTGAGCTGGTCGGTGAGCACGGTGATCGCAACCTGCTGCTTTGCCGCATCAACGCCTGCCAGATCGAGACTCCTTTGCAGTTCCGTGATGTGCTGCGACAAGTCTTTCACGACTTCCTGTTGTTCGACAAACTCCTGCTGTGCGCGGTCAAGCCTGGCCTGCGTATCAACAATGCTCTTCGTCAGTTGTGCGACCACTGGCTGCTGCTCCGTGCTGTCCTGTTGTATCTGGCTGGCGCGATTTTGCACAGTGTCGACCTTGCTGGTCAATTGCACGATGACCGCATCGCGCGCGCGCGCCTCGCGTTCTGCATCTTCCAGCTTAGCCTTCAGGTCATCCGCTTCGTTCATTAATTGTATGTAGGCGACTTGCTGGGTTGTCAATTCCCGTTCTGCCTCGCTCAAGCGCCGGCGCAGATCATCGGCCTGGATCTGGTGCGCCGGCAAGGCGGGAGCGGGTTCGCCCGTCGCGGATTGCGCGCTGCCCAGGCGCGACTCCAGTTGCTTGACGCGCCCGGTCATGTCCACGACAAGTGTTTCTTTTTCTTTCAGCTTGCTGTCGAGCTCATTCATGCGCGTCTGCGCATCGCTTAAGCGCGCCAGTAAGCCGGAGTTGGCCGTCTGCTGATCGGACAGTTGCTTCTGCAATTCGCCATAACGCGCGTCCATCGCCGTCTGTTGTCCCGACAGTTGCGCAACCAGACCATCCTTCTCGCCTGCTGTGCGCTGCATCCGCGCTAACGAGACTTGCATCTCCGCCAGATCGGCGGTCAGCTTCGATATCGTCGTCTGGCGTTCGGCGCACATGCTTTGCATGCTGTCATAGCGGGACTGCATGTTCTTTAGCTGATCGCTGAACTGCGCGATCAGGTTCTTCTGGTCTGAAGCGATCTTCAGCGTCGTGCTGTGACCGGCCTGCATGCTGTCGATCTGCCCGCTCAGTTGCGCAATAACAGTCTGGCGTTCTGCGGCTGCTTTGCGAGACTGCGCGATGTCTTCATGCGCCAATGCCATATCGCTCTTCAACTGGGAGATCACATTCTCCTGTTCGGACAATGTCTGCTGCACCGCTTCCAGCTGGTTCTTCGCCTCGGTGAGATAACGGGTGGCCTGCGAGATGCTTGTCTCGCGCTCTGTCGCTTCGCGCTTGTGCCGATCTGACTGATCCGTCAGCGTGATCACCTGATCAGCCAGTTGGCTGATCGCAGCAGCATTCTTGGTCATCTCGAAGCGGTGCTGCGCTTCAGCCAGGCTGGTGGTCAGTTGCTCGATGTATGAATTGCGCTCGGTCAGGTATGTCTGCACTTCGTCATAGCGCTTCTGCAGATTGCGCAACTGATCGGTCAACTGATCAGTAATCGCCTGGCGTTGCGCCAGCAGTTCGTTCGCCTGTTCAATGTGCGGTTGCAGCGCTTCGGATCGCTGCGCCAGCTCGCTCATCGCCATTTGCTGGCCAAGCGAATGCAGGTTGGCGTCATTGACAATCCCGCGCAAGGCGGTCAACTGATCGGTCAGTTGGACAATAACGGCTTCTTGATCCACCGTCTGTTTCTGATCCTCTGTCACGCTCTGTTCATGCTCAGCCAGTTGCGCAACCATCTGCGCCATCACAGACTGCTGGGCAAATGAATCCGCCTGCGCTTTATCCAGGCGCATCTGCATGCCTTCCAACTGCGCGGTCAGTTGCACAACCACTGCCTGCTGTTCATTGACAGTTTTTTCCACGATCTGAGCGTGGCCCTGTGAAAGCTCAAACTGCGCCGTCATGTGAGCGGCCATGGCCTGGTGCGATTCGAGCGAGCGCTGTCCTTGTTCAAGCTGCAATTTCGCAACACTCAACTCACCTTCGAGTCGCGCGACTGTCTGTTGCGTCGTCGCGTAATCCTCTGCAGCCTTATTGGCCCGCGCGCGCTCGGTCTCGAATTGCTGGCGCAAAACCACCAGCACGGATTCGCGTTCCTGCAAATTGCGCCAGGCCGTCTCAAGCTGCATCCGACCCTCTGCCAGTTGCGCGGCAAACTGCGCCAGTTGGGCTTCCTGCCCGGCGCTGAATTGATTGCCCTGCGTATAACGCTCGCGCACATCCTTGAGTTGCGCGGTCAGTTCCTCAATGCCGCGCTGTTGTTCCCTGATGGTTTGCTGGAAGCGCATCTGGCTATCCTGCAGATCGCGATTCTGGGTCGCCAACTGGACGATCGTGTCCTGTTGTTCAACTGAGGCGTGCTGCGTCACCTCGTGCTCGGACTGCATCTTGTTGATTTGCGTCGTCAACTCGGCAATGGTGTCATGCTGCTGATTAGCCAGTTCCTGTGTCGCACTCTGGCGCGCCTGCCCATCTGCGATCTGCCCGATGAGTTTTGCGATCAATGCCTGGCGCTCAGATGCAAGGGTCTGCCCTTCTGTCAGCTGGGCTTCGCTCTTGCCGACCTGCTGCATCAACTGGTCAATCGCCGTCTGGCGATCGACGGTCATCTGTTGCAGGAAGTCGAGGTTGCTCGCCAGAGTAGCCAGGGTGCGTTCCGCGCTCGCGATAGCCGCCTTTGGCTCGGGCGATTCAGGCTGGGTCGTCTGCGCCTGGGTCGCCGCCAGGTTCAACTGCGTGGTGAGGCTGCCAATCTGCATGCGCGTATCGGCCAGATTGGCAAGCGCCGCATGCATTTCGGTTTGCGTCTGTGCCAGTTGATCGGACAACTGCGCAGCCATGTTCTGGCGTTCGGTTGATTCCTGCTCGGCTTTCTCCGCCCGCTTCTGCGTCGACGCCAATTGCTCCGCCAGCCTGGCAACGGACATCTGGCGCTCTGCAGATTCACGCACCAGCACATCGATGTTGCCCTGCCCTTCGCCGATATGGCCGGACAGATGCTCGATTGTCGTCTGCTGGTCATCGACTACTTTTTGCAAATCCTCGAAGCGCGGCTGCATCGAGCCGAGCTGGTTAGTAAACTGCTTGATGACCAGTTGCTGGCTGAGCAACACCTGCTGCGCGCCGTCATAGCGCGCCTGCAACGCCTGATTGCGTCCGCTCAGCTCTGTGATGATCTCCTGCTGCTGGCTGGTCAGTTGCTGCGACTTGTCGTAGGAAGATTGAATCTCTCCCAACTGTTGCGTCAACTGCGCCATGACGGTATGCTGGCTCTCAAGCTCGCGACCCGACTGATCCAGTTTTTCCTGCGTCGCAGTCAGATGGCCGCGCAATTGCTCTGCCAGCCTGGCGCAATCCGTCAACTCCTGAAGTTTCTTATTTAGGTCAACCTGCAACCCGACAGCTTGCGCAGATAACTGATCCGAAATCGACCGCTGCTCGTCAAGCACATATTGCGTGTCAGCAATGGTCTTCTGATTGGCAATATACTGCTCCCTCTGCCGGGCGATGATCTTCTCATATTCGTTTGCCTGGTGCTGCGCATCTTCGAGTTCGCTGTTCAGGTGAACCAGTTTGCCCTGCAGGTTCACCAGCGAGGAATTGAGTTGTTCGACCTGCTGCTTGCCAGCGCTATCCGATACAGTGGACAGCGCAAGCTGCGCCCGGATATCCTGTATCTCAGCGGTGAACTTAACCGTCTCAGCTTGCTTCTCCTGGAGCGTTCGGGCGGCCTGCTCCAGTTCCTCGCGGGTGTTATCACGCGTCGCCTTCAACGCCTCAAGCGCATTCTGAGCTGCCTTCTTCTCGGCGGTGAGTTGGCGCGCGCGCCACGCGTACAATATCCAACTCGTCAGAATAACAACGAGTGCGCATATGATGACGATAATAGTTACTGGCGCTAATGCTCCCATGTATGCTCCATAATTAAGGTAGACACAATTTACATCAACCTGTGACGTGGAGATTTTAGTTAGTTAACAATTAGATATTATATAGATAATCCCTAAGAGGGGTTGATCACTACGCGAAGCGCGATTCCCTCCGTTAAACAGGGTTGATTGTACTTTCATATTGGCTCAAGTCGTTCTCGAATGGTATAGGCATTTTATGCAATCTTCAGCACCAGTTCGGTTAAGTTGCAATGACTATGATGAAGCAGCACGCGTAGTTACGGTTGCGTTCATGAACTATGCCTATATGAAATACATAGCAACGCAACCGCATCACCGCGCCCGCGTTGCGAAATGGTTCGGCGCATCCAGTATTCGCTACGGGCTGAGATATGGTCGCGTCGACACAACAGTCGATCTGAAGGGGATGGCGGTATGGCTGCCGCCGGGGCAGACAGACCTCACCGCCTGGCGTTTGTTGCGCAGCGGGTACTTGAGTGCTCCACTCCATGTGACGCTCCAGGGACTGGTTCGGTTTATCCAGTCCTCGCTCCACATGGAGCACGCACACCAGCGCTTCGCGCCGGGGCGGCACTGGTATCTGTTTGCGCTGGCGGTGGATCCGCAATACCAGGGTCAAGGCATCGGCGGGCAGTTGCTGCAGCCGGTGCTCGCGCTGGCGGATGCAGAGCGCGTGCCGTGCTACCTGGAAACACAAACCGAACGCAACACCCGGTTCTACCAGCGACACGGATTTCAAATCATGTCGCAGGCGTTAATGCCCGGTTCGGATATGACGATCTATGCAATGCTCAGAGCGCCGCGCCCACTTTTCGCTTAACGGCATGAGGGTGGATACTTCTCGTATGGTCGGTGTGAATGATCGCAGTGGGCATACCGGGCATCCGGTGAACCGCAAGCGACAGCTGAGTTCTACAACAAACGCATACTGCATGAGGAGAACTTTCAATGAGTTACGAGATCACCACGCTATTTAGAGTGAGCATCAAATGTACTGAGACGCAGGCCAAGGTTCTGACTGACACGCTGGACAGCCTCGACAAAGACTTTGACAACCCAGACTGGGCCGGCCACTTACAACACGACTACCTGAGCGGAGAGTTGTCCATCGATTCGTACGAGTCCGGCCAGCCCAGAGAATTGGGTGAACTGATCGCCAGGTGGCAGACAGATACCGGATACGACAAGCCTGTGTCGTTCCTGTTCTCCGGTCAGCAGGGCTGCATCGTATGCGATATTGGCCGCGTGGATGTGCACAAGGGCAAGTGGCAGTGGAACCACACAGTTATCACGGATATTGTTTGAGACCGGGCTAAGTGAATGAGCAGTGCCGACCAGCACCGCAGGCGCAGTACCGCGCTTGGTATAGAACAAACGTTTATACTTGCCCTATGACAGAAAGGGTGGAAACGAGACTGATACTGGGCGATTGTGAAGACAAGCTAAAGGAACTTGAGAGCAATTCTGTCGATTTGATTTTTACGTCGCCGCCATATGCAGATAGTCGCAGTAGCACGTATGGGGGCGTAAAGCCCGACGACTATGTTGCATGGTTTTTACCCAAAAGTCAGGAAATGCTTCGGGTGCTTAAGCCGGACGGCACATTTGTCCTCAATATTAAAGAGAAAGTGGTAAATGGCGAACGCCACACTTATGTTCTCGAATTGATACTGGCAATGCGTAAACAAGGATGGCTATGGACTGAAGAGTTCATGTGGCACAAGAAGAACTCATATCCCGGCAAATGGCCTAACCGTTTCCGCGACTCATGGGAGCGCTTGCTGCAATTTAACAAGAGCCGCAAGTTCAATATGTATCAGGAATCCGTCATGGTGCCGACGGGTGACTGGGCAAAAAGCCGATTGCGCAAGCTCAGCGACACCGATCAAACCCGCGACAACTCCAAAGTAGGAAGCGGCTTTGGTAAACGCATCGCGAACTGGGTAGACCGTGACATGGCTTATCCCACAAACGTTTTGCACATGGCTACGGAGTGCGCTAACAAAGACCACAGCGCCGTTTTTCCAGAAGCCTTGCCGGAATGGTTTATAAAACTGTTCACGGTTGAGGGAGACTGTGTGCTGGACCCATTTATGGGTTCTGGGACAACTATCCGCGTTGCTCAACGAATGAAACGTAACTCCGTGGGCATCGAAATACTGCCCGAATACTACGACCGTCTGGAGCAGGAATCACAAACTGCTCAGCGCTATCTTTTGCAACCCAAAGAAAACTATGAAGCCAATCAGCAATGAAGACGTGCTTCGATACGTCGAAGAAAACATCGGAACATTCCATACCAAAAGACTGCAAAGTCTGGACGAACTGAAACTAAGCAAGGTCTTGAAACACAAAAATCCGTACCTTTTCAAGGCGAAAAACATCCTGACCTGTGAAGTGCTGATTACAACGCTCCTGGATGCCTACCTCTCTTCGCAGGAGGAAACCATTTTTGGTGATTTCCTCGAGAATCTGGCAATCTTTATCTGTGGAAAGGCGTTTGATGGTCGAAAATCCAGCGCTGAGGGAATCGACTTGGAGCTTGACCGTGAGGGTGTTCACTACATTGTAAGTATTAAATCCGGACCGAACTGGGGCAATAGCAGTCAGATCAAGAAGATGAAGGATAACTTCCGGCAAGCAAAGCGTATCCTTCGCACCAATAACGCAACTGCCAACACAATCGCAATGAATGGGTGTTGTTACGGCCGGAGTAAAACGACCGACAAAGGAGAGTACCTGAAGTTTTGTGGTCAGCGTTTCTGGGAGTTTATCTCTGGCGATCCTGAATTGTATGTGCAGATCATCGAACCCTTAGGGCACAACGCGAAAGTCAGAAACGAGGAGTTCACTGTTGCTTACGCGCAGATCACCAATCGGTTCACTCTTGATTTCGCGCAAGAATACAGCATCGATGGGATTATTGACTGGGAGAAGATAGTGCGATTCAACTCGGCCATATGACCGCTACGCCTCTGCCTTCGTTTGTGGCGCCGTCTCCGCAGCGCGCGCGCCGCGCGGCACCTCGTGATGTTTGCGGCAACGCGCCTGATAACTCTCGCTCGCGCCAACCAGGATGATCGGGTCTTCGTAGTTGGCCGGCCGCCCATCAATTAACCGTTGCGTTCGCGTGGCGGGTGAACCGCATACCATGCAAATCGCGTGCAGCTTATCCACTTCCTCGGCCAATGCCATCAGGAGCGGCATCGGCCCAAAGGGCTCGCCGCGAAAATCCATGTCGAGGCCGGCCACAATGACTCGCTTGCCCTGCTCGGCCAGCTCCTCGCACACATCCGTGACAGCCCAATCGAAAAACTGCACTTCATCGATCGCAACCACATCGGTATACTGATCGACAAGCTGATAAATCTCGCGCACCTGTTCAACCGCAAACGCGCCAGTATGGACGCCGCTGTGTGAACTCACGCGATCCTGCCCATAGCGCACATCAAGCCGAGGCTTGAATACCTGCACCTTGAGCCGGGCAATTTCAGCGCGCTTGATGCGGCGGATGAGTTCCTCCGACTTACCGCTGAACATACTGCCGCAAATGACCTCAATCCATCCGCCACTGTGTTGTTGTTTCATGCTCTCCATCGCGCCTGATCAGAATCGCGCATCGAAATTATAACTAAACCGGCGTCTGTTAAGGTATATCATTGTTCTTTGCAAATCACTAAATCACATGAGCGACCCACTCACTTTTGGCGCGTGGCAAAAACGGCGGCGCAAGGCGCTTGGCCTGACGCAGGATAGTCTTGCCCGTTTGACGGGCTGTTCCACGATCACCGTCAAAAAGATAGAATCGGACGATCTACAGGCATCCGTGCAACTCGCCGAGTTAATCGCCCTGCACCTGCAGATACCCGCCAGCGAGCGCGCGGACTTTATCGCCTGGGCGCGGGGCGGCAAGGCGGCGAAGTCACTTTCATCCTATGAAACGACGTGGCAGAGCCAGATTCCACCGCCGGCAGCCCCACCCCGCACCTCAAGCCTGCCCGCTCAACTCACCAATGTCATCGGGCGCGATCGCGAGGTCGCGACAGGTTGCGAACTGTTGCGCCAACCCAGCACGCGCGTGCTTACCTTCACCGGCCCGCCCGGCATCGGCAAGACGCGCTTGAGCATTCAGATCGCCGCTGCCATGCAGAATCAGTTTGCAGATGGCGTATGGTTCATCTCCCTGGCGACTGTGAGCGATCCGGCTCTGATTCCATCGAGCATTGGTCACGTCCTGGGTGTGCGCGAACTGCCCGGCCATACGATGGTGGATACACTCCAGGAATACCTGCGCGACAAACAGGCGTTGCTCGTGCTGGACAACTTTGAGCACGTCATCAAAGCCGCATCGGTGGTGCGCGACCTGCTCGTCGCCACAATCGGCGTCAAGGTCATCGTCACCAGTCGCGAGGTGCTTCATCTCTACGGCGAGCAGGAGTTCCCCGTGCCGCCGCTCGCACTGCCCGATGTGCGCGACGTGCACGATGCGCATCGTCTGCCCTCCATCGAACAGATCGGCGCAAGCCCTGCTGTGGCGCTGTTCATCGAGCGCGCACAGGCCGTTAAACCCGATTTTGAGCTGAGCGCGGATAACGCGGCGGTGATCGTCGAGATATGCGCGTCGCTCGATGGATTGCCATTGGCCATCGAGATGGCCGCCGCGCGCGTGAAATGGCTGACCCCGCGCGCGTTGCTGACGCGTCTCAGCCAGAGGTTGGCGTTGCTGACAAGCGGGCCGCGCGATCTGTCTGCGCGCCAGCAAACCCTGCGCGGCGCGATCGACTGGAGCTATGATCTGCTCGAACCGGTTGAACGCAAACTGTTCGCGCGATTCTCCGTGTTCGCCTACGGCGCAGACTCACTCGCCGGTCAGATCATTCTCGATGTCGACTACCCTCTCACTGATGCGACCGCCGTAAATGAACGCCGTGGCGTCCACCCCATGGACATCCTCAACGGATTGCGGTCGCTGACAGACAAAAGCCTGTTGCGCATCACCTTCCCGCAAGGGGCCAATCCCGAACCGCGTTTTGCCATGCTCGACACCTTGCGCGAGTACGCATACGACAAGTTATCAAACAGCGGCGAGGCATGGACGATGCAGGATCGGCACCTCGCCTATTACATGTTCTGGACTGCCAATGCGGAAGCGCATCTGCATGGGCCGGACCAGATTCAATGGCTGGATCGCATCGAGACAGAACATGACAACCTGCGCGCAGCGTTGAACTGGGCGATTGAGAACGGCAGCACAGGTCTTGAGTCAGGCCTGCGCCTGGCAGGGACGCTTGGCTGGTTCTGGCGCGTCCACGGCCGTCTGAGCGAAGGGTTGAAGTACCTGCTGGCCCTCCTTAAGCAGACAGGCCCGGCCAACACCGGGCGCCTGCGCGCGAAGGCATTGAGCGCAGCCGGACTGCTGGCTTACTATCAGGCTGACTACAAACTGGCGGTGATGCTGTTTGAAGAGAGCATCGCGATCAGCCGTGACGTGAATGATCAGCCCGGCCTTGCCTACGCGTTGCACGGTCTGGGCAACTGCTGCTGGTATCAGGGCAACCAGGCCAGGTCGCTGGCATTGCATGAGGAGAGCGTCGCCATTTATCGCGCCATTGGCGACAAGTGGGGAACTGCCATCGCGCTGTCAGGGCTGGCGGGCGCACTGGGGTACCAGGGCGACTACGCAGCCTCCCGCACCATGTTCGAGGAAAGCCTGGGGATCAGCGCAGCCATCGGCGACAAATGGGTGGCGGCGTCTTCGCTGTGGAGCCTCGGCGACGTCATGTATGGGCTAGGTGATTACCAGGGCGCGAGCGAATTGTATGAAAGGAGTCTTCCACTCGCGCGCGAACTGGGCGACAAACCCAATATCGCCTTTGTGTTGGCAAAACTCGCCAGTCTGTGCATGCAGCAGGGCGACTATGAGAACGTGGATGACTATTCAAAAGAGGCGTTGACTTTGTTCCGCGAGATGGGCGATATGTGGCAACCGCCCTTCCTGTTGCGGATGCAAGGATATGTGGCGGTGCACACAGGCCAGCACGACGAGGCTGCCCGGTTGTGCAGGGAAAGCCTGACGCTCAACCGCGAACTCGGCGACGAACGCGGGATGATCGCCAGCATGGTGGCGCTGGCCGGCGTGGCCGTTGCGCGCGGCGACGCCGAGAACCTGCTGGCCGCGGCGCGTCTGTTCGGCGCAGTCGATACGCTGCTGGCCGCGCGCGACATGCAACTGCTCCCGCCGGATGTGCGCTCATACACTCTCAACACCACCGCATTGCGCGATCAACTCGCTCCCGCCAGCTTTCGCGCCGCCTACGCCGCCGGCTGCGCGCTCGACTTGCACCAGGCCGCCGCGATCGCCATGAACAAACCGTTGGAGTCGAGCAGCGGGCTCCATCGCTAGCGGGCTACAACTATAATGACGGCGATAGAATCTCAACCCAGCAGAAAATGGCGCTGAAAATCAGGGAGTACCCGTGGCCGAGTTTGTCTTCGTAACCAAAATAACCGACATTGTGGATGGTCAGATCCTGGCGTTCAATATCGATGAGACGCCCATTGCACTGGCGCGCGTGGACGGTAAAATCGTCGCCTTCGGCGATGTGTGCACCCATGACGATGGGCCGCTGGCTGAGGGTGAGATCGATGGAGATTGTGTGGTTTGCCCCCGCCATGGCGCGCGGTTCAACCTGGTCAACGGCAAAGCCACATTCCCTGCCGCTCAGCCTATTCCAATCTATGAGACTAGAATTATTGGCGAAGACGTTGAGGTGAAGTTACAGGCGTAAGTGAAAGAATAAACTAAAGAATGATCTTCGGGGCAGGGTGAAATTCTCGATCGGTGGTATGGCTTCCAGCCAAGTATGGCTTCCAGCCAGAAAGCCCACGAGCGCGTTGAGAGACGCGCATGACCAGGCGAAGTACCTGGGCCGACGGTTAAAGTCCGGATGTAAAGAAGATCGCGATGATAGCTGCAGTGTCGCCTGTAAGGCTGATGCTGATGTCTTTTCGTATCACGCAAACGGCCCCGAGGAAATTCCTGAGGGCTGTTTTTATGTCAGCGACAAAATATACCATCGACCAACCAGCAGAGACCACCCGAACAGGCGCGCCGTTGCGCGCCTTCGTTCGACATTGGATGCTTCAACTTGCACCCTGGCTTACGCTATGTGCGTTCGTCGCGCTGTGGCACCTCGTCAGCCTGGGGTACCCCGCGTTTATCCTGCCCAGCCCACTGTCCGTCGTCGAGAAGCTGGTGGAGAAACTGCTCGATGGCACGCTGGTCGTTCATACTGCGGTCACCTTGTCAGAAGCCATCCCCGGGTTGATCCTTGGCGCAGTGTTTGGCTTTATCACGGGTTACCCGATTGCAAAATCGCGCGTCATCGATCGGCTGCTGTCGCCTTTCATCGTGGCATCGCAGGGCATACCGTTCATTGCGATTGCGCCATTGCTGCTGATCTGGTTCGGAAACGGCGCGGGATCCAAGATTTTCCTGTGCGCGATTGTGGTGTTCTTCCCGATTACCATCAACGTCATCGTCGGGATTCGCGGCATCTCACCGTTGCTGCGCGACTTGTTCCGCACCATGAACGCCACGCGCTGGCAAACCTTCCGCAAGTTGGAACTGCCCGCAGCACTGCCGTTGATCCTGGCCGGTCTGCGCGTCGGCGGCACTCTATCGATGATCGGCGCACTGGCGGCCGAGTTTCTCGGCACTGACAAAGGTCTTGGCTTTATCATTAACCAGGGGCGCGGACTGTATGACACCCCTCTGGTGCTTGCCGGGATCGTGACGGCCGTAGTCGTCGCGCTATGCATCTACGGCAGTATCCGAACGATCGAACGCGTAGTTGAAAAAAATGTCTGAAACACTTATACACACTAACGCTCAAGGAGTCACAAGTCATGCTTAAGAAAAGTCTCTTTCTATTCGCGGCGCTGCTTCTAACGGCGTGCGCTCAAGCGCCTGCCGTTGCGCCGACAACAGCCGCGACCAAAGTCCGCCTCCCGATGGGCTATGTGGCCAACGTGCAATACGCGCCCTATTACATCGCCGTCGACCGTGGCTACTTCGCGGCTGAAGGCATAGAAATCGAATTCGACTACAAGTTTGAGACCGACGGCGTCAAGCTCGTCGGCGCGGGTGAACTGCCCTTCGCCGTCGTCAGCGGCGAGCAGGTGGTGCTCGCGCGATCCCAGGGGCTACCGGTCAAGTACATCGCGCAGTGGTACAAGAAATTCCCAATCGCCATCATCAGCCTTGAAAAAAGCGGCATCAAGACGCCGCAGGATCTCAAAGGCAAGAAGGTCGGGCTGCCCGGTCTCTTCGGCGCGACATACGTCGGATGGGAAGCCTTTCTGAAGGCAAACAACCTGAAGGATGGCGACATGCAGGCGCAGGAGATCGGCTTCACGCAGGTCGCCGCGCTCCAGACCGGTAAAGTCGATGCTGTTGTCGGGTACACCAACAACGAACCGATCGTGCTGGCGCAAAACGGCTTCCCGGTCAACGTATTCGCGGTTTCAGACGCAGTGGATATGGTTGCGAACGGCCTGCTCGCAAACGAGAAAGTGCTCAAGGACAACCCCAAACTGGCGCGCGGGATGATCAGCGCATTACTGAAGGGTGTGGCGGACACGATCAAAGACCCCGACGCGGCGATGAAGATCAGCGCCAAGTATGTCGAAGGGTTAAAGGCCGACGACCCGATCCAGAAAGCCGTGCTGGTAAAGACAATCGAAGCGATGCAGGGCGGCAAGCCAGGCGAATCCACCGCCGCCGCCTGGGGCAACACACAGGACGCCTTGCTCGCGATGGGCTGGGTGAAAACAAAGATGGATGTCAACACCTTCTTCACGAACGAATTCCTCCCGTAGGGGCAATGCCTTGCGCTTGCCCTCCGTTCTCATATGGGCAATGCCTCGCGCTGCCCTCGCGTTCTCATATGGGCAATGCCTCGCGCTGCCCTCGCGTTCTCATATGGGCAATGCCTCGCGCTGCCCTCGCGTTCTCATATGGGCAATGCCTTGCGCTTGCCCTCCGTTCTCATATGGGCAATGCCTCGCGCTGCCCTCGCGTTCTTGTAGGGGCAATGCCTTGCGCTTGCCCTCCGTCATACGAATGCAGGAGCATTTAAACAACACACCATGCCTATCATCACCGCGAACGCAATCAGCGTCACCTACCCTAACGGCGTCGAGGCCTTACGCCGCTTCTCGCTGGAAATGGAGCGCGGCGAATTTGTCGCGATTGTGGGTTCAAGCGGTTGCGGCAAGAGCACATTCCTGCGCGTGCTGGCCGGGCTGCTCAAACCCACCTCAGGTTCTGTCGTCCTCGACGGCGAACCTGTGACGCAACCCTCCCAGCATGTCAGCATCCTCTTCCAGGAACCCGCATTGCTCCCCTGGCGCTCCGTCGAGAGGAATTTACGGCTACCGCTTGAGGTAGGGAGCAGGGGTCAGGGGTCAGGGGTCAGAAGCGAATCAACCTCTAATCTCCAATCTCCAATCTCCAATCCCCAATCCCCAATCTCATCTGCCCAATCTCGAATCTCCGACCTTATCCGCCTGGTGGGTCTGGAAGGCTTTGAGCACGCCCACCCGCGCGAGCTGAGCGGTGGGATGGCGCAGCGAGTAGCGCTGGCGCGCGCGCTGATCACACAACCCCCCGTGCTCCTGCTCGATGAACCCTTCGGCGCGCTCGCTGCGTTGACACGCGAGAGTTTGACGGCCTCCCTGGATAGCATCTGGCGCGCCGCTAACACCACCGGCCTGACGGTGACGCACAGCATCCGCGAATCCATCTTCCTCGCCGACCGCGTCGTGATCTGCACGCCGCGCCCCGGTCAGGTCGCGGGCGTCGTTCCGATCAACCTGCCGCGCCCGCGCAGTTGGGACATGGAAAGCTGGCCGGAGTTCACCGAAAAGAAGAATGAAATCCGCGCCATCCTCAGCATCTGACGGCTGAAACTGCTCCCACCCGCACCACAACCCGTGTGTCTACAGTTCGCGCGCCACGATGCGCGCGTCAATATCGCTCAGTTTGATCGCGCGCGACACAGACACGCGGTGATTGCCGTCGCGCACAAAATAGCCCAGATGCGTGGAAATCAGATCGACCGGGGGCAATGGCTCACCGTTGCGCATCATTCGCGCAATATGACACCAGCGGTCGCGCAATCGCCGGTTCACCGGGCGGAAACAGACGTCGAAGTCCCGCGAGCGATTCTCGCTGCCGATAATCTGTTCGAGAGAAACGCAGCAAATCTCTGCGGTCAGCAGCGGGATCACATGAATGCCGGGCATTACATCGCACATTGACAACAGCGGGCGATGTTTGTGAAGTATCGAAAAATAGACAAAGCGCAAGCTCGACAACATATTCTGATTGTCGTAAAGCTCACCCAGATCATCATAGGAAATTCTGACGCCGCCTTCAGGCGTCTCGGCACACTCTCTCACACGCAGCATCATGGCTATCCGCACCTCAAAAACGTACTGAGGACATTATAGCCGCGCCAGCCCAATCAATATCTCAGCTGGCTGACGGCATGCCGGATGGCTCTCACAAAGATCACAAAGACCACAAAGATAAGAGCGGCAGGAGTATTGATATTTTCTGCCATCTCGGTAAAATTCAGGTAATCCATTTAGTGGAGTTGGATAGCCGCAGGCTATCGGGAGCGCCTCTGGCGCTCTTTTTTTATGGCAGCTGCGTCGTCCCAAGAACTTCACGGCGCGACGGCGCACAGTATGGGCGAAGCATTGCCCTGTAAACGCGGGAGGCCAAGGTAGGTGGGCAATGCTTCTCCCCTACTGGAGCGCAGCGCTATTTACTTCGCGTGATTCGCCAGTTGGGTGGCAGGATGGAGGCGGCCTTGCGCAGAGGTGACCGATACAGCTCGATCAACGCGCTTTCGATGGTGTCGGGTTCTATGCCTCGGATCAACCGCCCCTCGTGCGCAATGCTGATGGTGCCGCGCTCTTCTGACACGATCAGCGCAATCGCATCGGTTCCTTCCGACACGCCGATCCCGGCGCGGTGTCGCAGCCCGATCCGATAATCATCGATATGCGTGGCCGTGAGCGGCAACACGCAACCGGCTGCCGCGATGCGCCCCTGTCGCACGATCACGCCGCCGTCGTGGAGGGGGGTGTTCGGGAAGAAGATGGTTTGAAGTATCTCGGAGGTCAGCGTCGAGTCCATCACCACGCCGGTATCCACCAGATCCTGCAGACCGGTTTCGCGTTCGAGCACAATCAGCGCCCCGTATTTGTGCGCGGCCAGCCCCTGCACCGCCGTCGCAACGATG
>Ga0118677_10001085_pt1 | contig 58416 bp, 63 predicted proteins | sample AliMusrvi5mmetaG_FD_86154 | JGI IMG/M metagenome (GOLD analysis project Ga0118677, IMG submission 86154)
GGTGGTGCGCGATGAAGCGTGCGATGGCTTTGTTATCGGCGGCGGGATCAGCAGCGTGTTGAAGCAGGGAGCGCTGGCGGCGCAATTCGACAAGCCGTTTTTCCTGCAGATCGTGGGCGCGGGGCTGACGACCGCGCTGTCGGTGCAACTTGGCGCTGTGCTGCCGATGGCGCAGTGGCCGGCGGTAAACTGTCTGAACAACTACGCCGATGATCTGCTGACCACCCCGATCAACATCGTGGGCGGCTATGCGCAGGTTCCTGATGCGCCGGGACTTGGCGTGGAGGTGGATGACGAGGCTCTGGCGCGCTACAAGATGCAGCCGCCCTACGAACTACCGCGCCCGAAGCTGTTGCTGTCAGTGGCCTGGCCGGGCAACCGCGTGCGCCATTTCGCCAACATCCAGCAATGCTGGACCGACGCGTTTAACGGCAGCATGCCGGTGCAGGAGCGCGGCGCGCGCATGCACGCCCGCCCCGATGACGGCACACCCGAATGGGCCGATCTGTATGCGCGCGCCGCTATTGCGCCGGTGTGGAGCCAGTCGTTGTGAAGACGAGCGGAGGTGAAGAGGTGAATGAGGAGCGGAGAGAAGGAGCAGATAGGAGGAGAGGATGCAGTACGCAGAATTGAAACACACTGAGATTGCCGCACACTGTCACAAGGTGGTGATTGCGCCGATTGGATCGCTGGAGCAGCACGGCCATCACCTGCCGCTGCTCACCGATACACTGATCAACGCCGAGATATGCCGGCGCGCCGAGGCGGAGTTGGGCGAAGAGGCGTTGTTCCTGCCCGTGTTGTATGTTGGCGCGTCCGACCATCATCGCCGCTTCCCCGGCACTGTCAGCATCAGCAACGGGGTCTATACCCAAATGCTGGAAGACATCCTGGAAAGCCTGATCGGCGGCGGATTCACGCGTATCGTATTGTTCAACTCGCACGGCGGTAACGGCAACCCCGGTTATGCGGCGCTGTATAACGTCCAGATGCGCCACCGCGATGAGCGCGACCTGTGGCTGGTGATGGCTACGTGGTTCGCGATGGCCGCGCCACAGATCGCCCAGATCGACCTGCTTGAAAAACAAGACCACGTCACGCACGCGTGCGAACTCGAAACCAGCATGATCCTGCGCATCCGTCCCGAACTCGTGCGCATGGGCCTGGCGCGCGGAGCCAACTTTACCTTCGACTCTGAGTTCTACACGCCCGATTCCAGCGGCCCCAGCCGCGTATCCGTGGCGCGACCATTTGAGCATGTCACTGCGACCGGCGCACTCAGCCACCCCGAAGTCGCCACACCGGAGAAGGGTGAACGACTGTATGAGGTCGCGACGCATGAACTGGTCAAGTTTGTCCGCGAATTCCAAAATTGGAAAACATTTGAACCGGTATGAACACGTCTTTAGATTTCTTCTCAAGCCAGGGCGCGATCTCAGACCCCGGCATGTATGGCTATCTGTTTGATGGTCTGCCAACCGATATTGGCGAACTGTGCAGGATCGTCCAAGGCGCCATCATTCATGTCTTCTGGGCGGATCGCTATGGGCGTCACATCAACGTCAACCAGGAAGAGTTGTTGTTCGAGCGCACCATGCAACGCCAGTTGGCGCGCATGCTCGACCTGGATGCGCGACCGCTTACCGAAGCTCGCCCGCTGGATAAAAAGCTCGTTGGCAACTGCCGCGACTTTACGCATTTCCTGGTGGCCATTCTGCGCCATCAGGGCGTGCCGGCGCGCGCCCGGTGTGGCTTTGGCGCGTATTTCATGCCCGACCACTACGAGGATCACTGGGTCGCAGAGTATTGGGACGCCGCGCAAGGACGCTGGAAGCTGGTGGACGCGCAACTTGACGCGTTCCAGCAAGGCGTGCTGCACACGCCGTTCGACACGCTCCATGTCCCGCGCGATCAATTCATCGTTGGCGGCAAGGCATGGCAGATGGCGCGCAGCGGACAAGCCAATCCGGAAGCGTTTGGCATCGCAGATATGCATGGGCTGTGGTTTATCCTCGGCGATTTTATCCGCGACATCGCTGCTCTGAATAAAGCCGAGTTGCTGGCATGGGATTGCTGGGGCGTGATGGATCATTTTGAAGAGCTCACGCTCGATGATTTCGTATTCTTCGATCATCTGGCCGCGTTGACCAGCGGCGATGTGCCAGACTTCGATGCGGTGCGCGCACTGTATGAGAATGACGCCCGCATCCGGTTCGACCGAACTGTCCGAAGTTATCTTGGGGGCATACCCAAAGAGATCGTAGCTATATGATGCGCCGCAACTCATATCGAGTGTGCGCATGAACGACGCCTTGCATGAACTCGCCCAACATATCGCCATGCGCTGGGCTGAATTGCCCGATGTGGAGGCAGTCGCCATCGCCGGGTCACAAGCCACCGGCGCTGCCGGAGATCAATCAGATATCGATGTCTACATCTATACGCACTGCGACATCGCAGCAAGCGTCCGCGCTGGCGTCGCGCGCGAGTTCTCGGATGCGGTCGAGATTGTGGACTACTGGGGACCAGGTATCGAGTATGACGACGCCAGAACCGGCATTCACGTCGACCTGGTTTTCTTCAACGTCGACTGGATGGAGGCGCAAATCGAACGCGTCCTCGATCTGCATCAGGCATCACTTGGATACACCACCTGCTTTTGGCACACCGCACGGATATCCTTGCCGCTCTTTGACCGATCGGGCTGGTTTGCTCGCCAGCAGGTACGAGCCAAGATCGATTATCCCGAAGCGCTGGTCCAGGCCATCATTACGTTGAATCACCCGGTGCTGCGGCAAATCACCTCGTCGTATCTGCGGCAGTTGGCAAAGGCAGCCGCGCGAAGTGATCTGGTCAGCCTGAATCACCGGGCAGCGGCTATGCTGGCGAGCTATTTCGACATTCTGTATGCAATCAATCGGCTTCCGCATCCGGGCGAAAAACGCCTGCTGGACGACGCCGAGGCCCGTTGTCTCAAACGCCCCGCGACGATGCGCGCGGATATAGCACGGTTGCTCTCAGCCTGCGCGACACCTGGCGATCCCGTTGTCAGTGCGGCCAATCAGTTGCTGGATGGGTTGGATGACGTCCTGCGTCGCGAGGGTCTCTTGCCGTTAACTTAATCCTCCAGCAATTTCCTGTAAAATAGTCGCGCACGGCGACAATATGCCGGTGTCCAGTGGATGTCTTGTGTTGGATATGCGACGATTTTTCTCCCATCGCACACCTGCTGAATCGCCTGTATAGTTATTGATGGAGTAATAACCCATGGCGGATAAAGCCATAAAAGGTTCTGGTAAGCAAGATCAGCAGAAGGCCCAAAAGCCTCAGCGCTCTCCCGCCTCGATTGCGCCTGCAAATGATGTGGGAGGACCGAGCGCCGCAGGAATCGCACAGCGTTTAAGTCAGGGGCGCGCGGCCATCACCCCCGCGGACGTCATTGTGCTGAACCGCACCGTGGGCATGCGCCGCGCCATGCGATTGATCGACCAAAACACTACAGGCAGCAGCACAGATTTGACCACTCCGGGTGGGTCTCCACAACGCATACTGGCGCGGCGCGGCATCACAATTCAACCCAAACTCACCGTTGGCGCTGCCGATGACGCCTATGAACAGGAGGCTGATGCGACGGCCGAGCGTGTGATGCGTATGTCGAATGCGCCCGACGCGCCGGCAGCACAGGGGGTAACCCCGTTGCGCACGGACGATGAATCTGTGCAGACTGTCCGCGACGCAGCCACGGATGCATTCGATGCCGGCTCGGATTTCGAGCAGCATCTGAGCGATACAGGAAGCGGCGCACCGCTTCCCGCGCGCACGCGGGCGTTCATGGAACCGCGCTTTGGCGCCGACTTTGGCAAGGTGCGTTTGCATACCGGCGGCAGTGCAATGAAGCTCAATCGAGCTATCAGCGCGCAGGCCTTCACCCACGGACATGACATCTACCTTGGCAAGGGTAAGAACGATCTTGATACCGTTGCAGGCAAGCGCCTGTTGGCGCACGAGTTGACGCATACCATTCAACAGGGCGCGGCGCCACTGCAACGAAGCACACTGCGGCGGTCGTTCAACCACAATTCAACAGACATCATTCAACGCGTAGGCAACGACGAGGTAAAGATTGAAGAGGTGGAGGACGAGGATGAATCGCCGCGCAAGTGGGAGCCGCCGAAAGAGATTGTCCAACCCGCCGTGCCACTCATGCTGGCTGATGCGCCATGGTCTGAAGTAGAAGCGCGTGAAGGACGCGAGCGCAAAGAGCGCTCTCAGCTTGAAGATCCGCGTTATCAGAACAAACTGAAAGAGATTGGCCCGCAAGCGCCGCAGAATGTAGGCAAGCTGGGCGCATTGAACTCGACACTGAAGGAGCACTTTCAACAGCGCGACCCGCGTTACCAGAACAAACTCGGTGAGATTGGCGGAACCCGGTCGACAAGTGGCACGAAACTGAGCGATGAAACGCTTGGAAATTCGAACCAGATGCTGAAAGAGCAGTTCCAGCAGCGCGACCCGCGTTACCAGAACAAACTCGGCGAGATTGGCGGAACCCGGTCAACAAGCGGCACGAAGCTCGGCCAGCAAACCATTGGCGACTCTAACCAGATGCTGAAAGAGCAGTTCCAGCAGCGTGACCCGCGTTACCAGAAAAGACTCGCTGAGATGAACCCGCAGGTAAAGCCCGGCACACTCCCGGAGAATCGCAAACAGGGTCTGCAGGACGCGTTTGCGCAGGACAAGGTGAATCAGAACGAGCGCAGACTCGAAGTCCTCAGGAAAGAAGAAGAGGCGCGCAAACTGGTCGAGCTGCAGTCTGCCAAACTGGCGATGGAGACTACTTCAGCTGCGGCCAAGCTCAAGTACGACGCGCTCGAACCTGCAGACCTTGATGTAATAAAAATAGATCCTCAAAACGTGAAGATGCTCCAGGCCTGGCAGGAAGAAAAAAAGAAAGGCAACACATCATTAGGTTACTATAAGTCAAAACTGGCATGGGCGCAGTACGTGCTGGAATGGACGACTAAACGCATCAGCCGAAGAAGCCTGCTGAAGCGGCTCAAGGATGAAATCGCCACGATCAAGGTCGTGGGGCGGTTCAAAGTTGCGTTTGTTGCGCAAGCCACGGCGAAACATACCAGGATCACGTCTGGCGTCCTGACAGCCGATCGCGAAGGCGTGAATGGGCTCATGGCCGACTTCCGCAACACCCTCACAGAGCTTGCCGCTGACCACAAAAAAGTGAACGACCTCGACCAGAAGGGCGGCAAGTACGGTCAGCGCAGTGTCCGCGATCTGTTGCCAGCCGTCGATGCTGTTATTTCCAAAGTCGATTTCGATGTTGTCGCTGACCGACCTGCGCTTGACGAAGCCATCAAAGCCTTTGATGAGGCGCACAAAATCTTAAGCAACAATGACCAGACCCGCATGAAAGATGCGCAAAAGGCTGAGAACAAACTGACAGACCACTCCACCACCGGCCAGGATGCTCGTGGGAAGACCGAAGAAACAGAAGCATTGGTGAAGATCAACGAACTGTTCACAAAGACCCAGTTGGACGTGAAGGGACGCGAAGGGCGCATCACTAATTCAGAAACGGAAGCTTTGGTGAGCACGACCAATACCCTGAATAGCTATTCGGATCGCGTCAAGGAAACAGCAGCGCACGACTTGAAGGCAAAGTACGAGGCGGCGCCGTATTATCTTGATTCCCAGGTAAGCAAGATCGTGCATGAGGAGCGTCATATTATCAAGGGATCGTCCGGGTATAAGTCGAAGGTGCAGATCGAACAGGACTACAAGGATGAAGTCGACAAGCAGTACGAGGCAACCAAGGAAGCTTGGTGCAAGTATCTGGGATACACCAATGGAAACGGGGCCGCGCGCGTTACCAATAATGTCGGCGCATACGGCGGCGCGGTGGGTCACAACTCCGTCTTCCTGGGGAACTATGCAGCGATTGTGATGGCTAAAGATGCGAAGGCCAGCCTTCCTGCGGCAGTCGAAAAAACCACCGATGAGTTGATGGACATCCTGTATCCCAGCGCTGGCACGGCTGGCGCGCATTTCACCCTGGAGTTTCCGCCAGAGCCGAAGCCGCATGCGTATCGCGGAGGAGACACGAGGCCCGGGACCAAATATCAGGCCGACTATAACGCCGGTAATGTTACGTGGACGAACGCTGAAAATCACATGGTGACGCAACAACAAAATGAAGAGGTTCGCGTGCGCGGCTTGATCCAGGCAGCGGTCACCAGTCATATGACAATAATGCACCGGCGTAATCCCGATCGGCGCAAAGCCGCATAGTCGCATGGAACACACATCATGGAAAAACAACAGGATATGACGACATCTGACGGATGCATTGCGCTGGCAATTGAAGAAGTGCGGCAGCCGCAGTTGCGCTCTACTGCAAAACTGCTGGCAGACCATACTATTCGCAAGGTAAGTGGCGAATTCGACATCGCGCGCGTGGATCGGGACGAGGCGGACGGATCGGTAATCATCTACTTCGGGCTTATCAACTCCAGCTATTTCCTCTCAGTTCAGGTCGATCCATTGCCGGCGCCGCAGATACGCGGCGCGCGCATCGCGGCGGGAGTCGAGTGTTGGCTGACGTGCTCCACGACGGTGCATCCTCTCAGCGCCTTGCTCGCCGCAACGCACCTTGTTCCTGATGAACAATGGGACATGAGCGCCGATGTCAGCAGCAGCGGAGTGTCGATTAAACCGCCAATGCCGCTGGCCGATAGTGTTGACGACAACGTTGGCATGTTGCTGAATATTCTGGAACAGGACGCCGGCGGCATCCAGCAGCTGGCGTCGCTCTCAATCGCCGTCTTAGAGGTGCACTGGCACGGCCCGTTGCGCCAATTGCCGAGGATTTTGCTGAAGCCGGCGACTCTGCAGCGCGTTGCGGCGTTGCATGTCGCCCTGGATTTTCACATTAATGTCGGTTAGCCAGCGTCTGGGACGCGGGTAAGGGATTCTGTTGTGTGCATCGCATGAATATGATAATTGCAGGCATCCAGATGGCCGTTAACGACCATGACGTGTGCCAGAACGTCGCGACGATCAGCTGCGCCATCGAACAGGCCGCGCATGCCGGCGCAGATATCCTGCTTACGCCTGAAGGCGCATTGAGCGGGTACACGCCCAATTTCGATCCGGCTGCCGTTGAAGCAGGGCTGCGCGAGGTCGCTGCTCTGGCGCGCGAGAAAAGCGTTGGGCTGGCGCTGGGCACATGTTTCAAGGAAAGCAATGGGTTAATCTACAACCAGTTGCGTTTCTACACCGCGAACGGCGAGTATTTGGGGTTTCACAGCAAGATTCTGCGCTGCGGCGCCGTCACGGTGACGGAACCTCCCGAGGGCGAGATCAACTACTACGCGACGACCGATCTGCGCGCGTTCAATTTCGACGGCGTCGCGATTGGCGGGCTGATCTGCAACGATATGTGGGCCAACCCGGCCTGCACCCCCATGCCCGACCCGCATCTCAGCCAGCAACTGTCCCACGCGGGCGCGCGTGTTATTTTCCACGCCGTCAATGGTGGACGTGACGGCAGCGATTGGTCGCGCGACACCGTGTGGCATTTCCACGAATCCAACCTGCGCATGCGCGCCGCGGCCGGCAATGTGTGGATCGTCACCGTGGACAACGCCGCGCCATCGCATCTGCCGTGCTCGGCCCCATGCGGCGTGATAGACCCACGCGGCCAATGGGCCTGTCGCGCTGCGCCTATGGGCGAGCAATTCTTCGTCCATACGATTGAGCTATGAGAACATTGCAGATGTCAGACTTCTCCGAGAAGTCTGACATCTGCAGACATCCACTACCGAGGAGATCCGGGCATGCTGCACATCGTGATGGACGGCTCTGGTGATATGCCGCCCGATTGGAAACAGATTTACAACATACAGGTGGTTCCCATCTACCTGCACATCGGTGACCGCACTTATCTTCAGGGCGTCGACCTGAGCGATGAGGATTTCTACCGCGTCGTCGACGAGATGCGCCATATCCCCAAGACGGCCGTCCCCTCACCATACCAGTTCAAGGAGTTCTACCGCAGCGTGGCTGCGCCTGGGGACACGATCTTGTCGCTGCACTTATCAAGCAAACTGTCGGGCATGTTCGAATCGGCGCAACATGCGGCGCGCGATCTGGCCGGCGAGATCAACGTGATTGCGCTCGACACACTGAATGGCTCGGCCGGGCTGGGGTACATGTGTCGCGAAGCGCGCGTGCTCGAACGCGCCGGCGGGTCGGTGCAGGCCATCATCAAGCGCATGGAGTTTATCCGTGACAACATGCACATTATCTTCACAGTGGACAATCTGGAGTACGCGCGGTTAAGCGGGCGCGTGCACGCGGTCCAGGCAACTATCGGCACGCTGCTCAGCATCAAGCCAGTGATTGCATTGCGCGATGGGGCGCTCGACATGGCTGAGCGCGTGCGCACACGGCAGAAGGCGCTCACCTACATCATCGACGCGATGAAGCAGAGTCTGGCACAGCAGGCGGTCAATGTGGCCATCGTGCACGCGCGCGCGCCGGAAGCCGGCATGGCGCTGCTCGAACGCGTCCGCGCCACATTGAATTGCAGGGAGATCGTTCTGACGAACCTGTCGATTGCGGTGTCGGCGCACCTTGGGCCGGGCACGCTTGGCATTGTGGCTTACCCGGTTTCGGAGTGATACACTCCTCCCCCATGACAACAGGACAGGGACGGTGGCATCCATGAATGTCGCATCGGATCTTGAGGGGACATTAACGACTGGACGGACGTGGAAGGGCGTCGGCATGTATTTGCAAATGCACGGTTACGCTGCCCAATACCGGTTGTTTCTGGCGCCGCATCTGCTGGGCACGCTGGTCGCGCAGATGGGCATCATCAACAAGCAGGAATATCAGAACCAGTGGATCGTCGATTTGTCGCAGTTGCTCAAGGGCTTTGACCAGGCGCGCATCGACACTATGAGCGAGTGGGTGGTCGACCATGTGATGTGGCCGCAACGGCGGGCCGACGTGCTGGCTGAGTTACAACACTTGCGCGCCGAAGGCCATCGCGCGATTCTGACATCCGGCGCGTATCAGCCGATTGCACAGGCTTTCGCGCGGCGCGCAGGGCTGTCCGACGCCATTGGCACTCCGTTGCAGTTCAGCGCAGGGAAGGCGACCGGCCACATCGAAGGCGCGCTGAACAACAAGGATGTCAAGGCTGAGCGGTTGCGCGCGTATCTGGGCACAGAGGCGCTCGATATTGCTTATGGCGACACCTCTGCCGACATCCCTATGCTGCAAATGTGTCGCGCGCCGATCGCCGTGTACCCCGATAAGGAATTGCGCGCCGCGGCGATCAAGAATGGCTGGCGCATTCTTGAATCTAGATGAACCCGGCGATCAACCACGCGATGGTGTAGCTCACAACCTTGCGAAGGATATCGTGCTGATGCAGGGGTCTTCAAGTCTAACCTTCGCAAGGGCACACGCAGCTTCCTTGCGAAGGTTGGACTTGCGTAGAACCACATCCGCTCAAGACCCTTCGCAAGGTTGGTTAGCAGGGACAGGATCCTTGCTCCATCGCGTTATCGAGCTGACCAACACAAAGATGCTTCACGCTGCGCGTTCAGCATGGACAATCTCTGCTCGTGTGCGCTTTCCCTTTATCAGGTTCTCACTTTCTGTCATGTTATCCTAAAATATAAACGAACGTTCATTTACATTTTAGGGGGTTGAGAGGAAACGTCAAGAGGGAAATCTGGGTGTACGATGTGGTAGATGTCAGACTTCTTTGAGAAGTCTGACATCTACCACATACATAAGGATTGCATACGATAAAAATGAGCGCACTCATTCTGGTGAACGGCGAAGTCCGTGACGATTGTATTCAGGCGGGCATCGAGGCACTGCGGCAAGGGGCGCCGGCCATTGATGCGGCTGAAATCGTCGCGCGCGAGGTGGAGTCGGACGTCAAAGATCACTCGGTCGGTTTCAGCGGTTTGCCGAACATTCTCGGCGAAGTGGAGCTGGACGCATCCATCATGGATGGCGCGACGCTCGCGAGTGGCGCAGTCTCCGCGCTAAAGGGTTACCTGCACCCAATTTCTGTGGCGCGCCAAGTGATGGAGCGCCTGCCGCATGTGCTGCTCAGCGACGCTGGCGCAGCGCGATTCGCGGCTGAGATCAAGGCCGAGGCCGGAGACCTGTTGGATGATGAGGCCAAAGCCATCTACCTTAAGCGCCTCAATGCCGTCGGAAAAGATTGGGGATTAGAGATTCGAGATTGGTCAGAAATCCCTAATCTCCAATCTCTAATCTCTTCTTTGAAAATCCCGTTGAGCGAGTTGGTCGTGCGCGCGATGCGCTATCACGAGGGCGGCGACACGATGAATGTGATTGTCCGCGACGCGACCGGGCATATTGTCAGCGCGGTGACGACCTCCGGCGTGGCATGGAAGTATCCGGGGCGAATCGGCGACTCACCCAACATCGGCGCTGGCAACTACGCCGACGACCGCTACGGCGCCGCGGCCTGTACTGGCGTAGGCGAATTGACCATTCGTCACGGCACGTGCATTCGCGCCGTGCTGGGCATGTCGCACGGGCGGGATATCGATCAGGCCGGGCGCGAAACCATTCACGACCTGCGCCGGCTGAGCGACCCGATCAACGCCTGGATTCGCCTGCTGCTGATCGATCGCAATGGCAAGGTGGGTGGCTACTGCACGCGCGCTGGCGCAACACTCAAGGTGCAAACAACCGAACACGATGCGCCTGAAATAGCGACCTGCGAGCATGTGATATAGTCGGCGATAAGCAATATGCTCCCTGACAGTACCGGCGACAAGATAGGAGTAAAAGCTAAGCCATGATGCAAAGCTTACAGGCGGAATCACCGCAGCAGACACAATCCATACCGACCGATGGAAAGCCGCCGCGTTTTGGCTTGGCGCCGGGCGTAAAAATTGACCACTACGAGATCACCGCAGTTCTAGGTGAAGGCGGCGAGGCGACTGCGGTTAAAGCAAAAGATCTGAAGACTGGGAAGAACGTCGTGATGAAGTTCTTCGATCCGTTGCGCCTGGGCGATATCGCTACATATGAGCACTTTCGACGCGCTGTTGCCATCGGTCGACTGCTGCAACATCCCGGCATTCCGCAAGTAATCGAAGTTCGAGAGGACACCTCCACACCCTATCTCGTCATGGACTATATGGAGGGAGAATCGCTCCGCGCAATCATGCAGGAAGACTATCAGGTCTCGGTTCGGCGCTTCATGAAACTCGCCATAAATATCACCGAGATCGTGGCGTATTGTCATGAGCATGGCGTCTTTCATCGCGACCTGAAGCCCGAAAACCTGCTGGTGGATGCCAACGACAACGTCAAACTGATCGACTTCGGCATCGCGGTCCATCGCGGCGCACATCGCGTCACATGGGGCTCCATGTCAAACCCGATGGGGACGCCGGACTATATGGCGCCTGAACAGGTTCTGGGAGAGCGCGGGGGCGCCGAAACTGATGTGTACGCACTCGGCATTATCTTCTACGAGATGCTGACCGGCTATCCGCCGTTCGTGGCGCCGCAAGCGCTGGTCGCCATGTTCCAGCATCTGACGCACGATGCGGCGCCGCTGAACGAGGTGCGCAAAGAGGTGTCGGAGAGCATCGCGGCCATTGTTGCGAAGGCCACCCGCCGGCGCAAGAAGGAGCGCTTTGCGGATGCGGCCCAGTTGCTGGCGGCGCTGAAGAACCCTGACAGTGTGGACACGGCGATTCTTCATCTTCCGGATCCACCGCTGAGCGCGCCGGTCGCCCAGCAGAGCATTGCCAAGAACCCGCTGCTGTTGTTGGGCATCGTCGCCGTAATCACCGCCATGTTGACGATCCTGGTGATTGTGCTATTGGCCAAACACTGAGCATCGCATATCTCTCTTTCTCATCTCCGCCGCGTGGCCAAAGATTTCTGTGCGGCTGATCCCGGCGGCTGCTGTCCACCGGCACTCCTTTTTCGGGCGCTTATTCAACACAGAACTGCCCGGCGCCCAAAAAAACGCCTGACCACACAGTTGAGGTCAGGCGTATCGCCAATACGGTCAAAGCGATGCGGTTACCTGGCCGCTGCAGATCGCGTAGAGAATACTTTCTCGCCGCGCGAGCGGGTGTTGAAGAAAAAGTAGACTCCCCCGATTAAAAGCCACACGACGGTTGCGCCAATCGCCATCAGCGCAGCGGCGCCGGTGTCGCCGCCGCCGAGAATGCTTAGGTAGATGATGGCTACCAGCATCAGCACGTTCGTGAGGAAGCCAAATGCCGGCACAACGAAGTGCTTGATATTGTGATATTGCGGCGTCTCACGGAAGGCCACAAATGCAATAATGTTTGTGAACCCATACAATAGGAAGGTGCCGATGTTTGACAGCAGGATCACTGCCGTCAGGTTGCGCACTGATAGCACACCGAACGCGCCGATTACCGCGGAGACGACGCTCATGATCAGCACTCCGTAGTGCGGCGTGGCAAAACGCCCATGCAGCATCCCCAGGATCGCCGGGACTTCCTTATCTTTTCCGATAGCATAGGTCATGCGCACGCCGGTGTTCATGCATGATAGAACCGAGCCTGCCACAGCAATGATGACGGTCACGGCAACGACCACGGTGCCGATCAGTCCAGCTGAGTCACTCGCGCCAAACAGTCCTTTCAACAAGTTTGCAACCATGTCGCCCATTGGAGAACCGGATGCAGCGGCTGCGGCCATGCCGGTGACAACAGCGCCAGAGGCGTCCTTTCCGGAGTAACCGGTGTGAATCCACGCATTCATTGCAAAGTATTCGAATATGTAGAAGATTAACCCCTGGATGATCAGCGATAGGATGATGCCGCGCGACACATGTTTGACGTCCAGGGATTCCGCGGTGAGTGCAGTCGCGGTCTCGAAGCCCACCAGCAGCAGGATGGCGATCGTCGACTGAAAGATGACGCTCGACAGATTATGCGGGATGATGATGCTGGTCAGATTTTGGTGAACGAACTCGACATGCTCCGGGTTGATAAAGCGATATGCCAGAGCCAGGATCGACACGATAACGAGCGAGACGATCTGGATCACATTGATAGCGATGGCCGCATTAGTAGAGCTGCTGATCCCGCGGAAAGCGATATACCCGATACCCATCGACACGACAATGCAGATCGCGATCTGCAGAATTGGATCTATGCTGACGCCAAACAGGCCAAACACATAGACGAGCAGGGTGCCGATTGTCGCGACTAGCACGCCAGGATATACCCAGTAATACAGGTGTGAAATCCAGCCAACCACGTACTTGACCAGGCGAGCCCAGCGGTGCGTGGCGGCTGACTCTTTATCCAGGAATGCCTTTTCGGCAAAGAAATAGGATGAACCAGTGCCGGCGTGCGGGTAAAGCTCGGCCAGCATAGCATAGGAGAACGCAGTTAGAAAAGCAACGATCAGCGCCAGAATCAACCCGGGAAGCATATCAAGCGCCGTGGAATTGCCAGCCGGATCGACTTGCGCGGCCTGGAACTGATAACTGATCCACAGAAACGCGCCGGGAGCGATAAGCGCCATCGCATTTACAGTGACGCCGGTGAGCGTCAGTGTTTTCTTGAACTCAGGTTGAGCTGCCATCGGATAGACTCCTTAGCAAACAAACATTAAACCGCGACTTGAGTCGCAAATAATTCAACTGCGCATCGCAGCGCAACAGACACGGGTCGAATTCCACCATTCGGCGGCGCATCATGGCGTTTGTAGGATTTATTACTTTGCGCAGTCACACTCCATTGCATGTCGCCTGCCGCATGCTGCTGAAAAATACCTTTCCATTCCACGTAGACCGGAGTAGAAAACGAAAAAGCCTCCGAATGCCATTGCATCCGGAGGCTGCTGGGACCTCTACTCCATTCACAAGCCACTCATACAAGGTGAGAATACTTTGTAATGTAAAGCTATTCTCACGAAAGTGACAAGCGGTATTGTACGGGGCAGAGGTGATTTGTCAAGGGAGATGGAGAGTTATTTTTTGTCCGGCCCTCCATGCTCACGACGCTCATCGATATCATCGGCATAAGTCAGCGCCGCTGGTCCGCGATCGCCCGTGCGAATGCGAATTACGTCATCAACTGGATAGATGAAGATCAGGCCGTCGCCCTCGGCGCCGGTTTGTGCAGCTTTTATGATGGCGTCAACCGTCTTATCCAGATTGCGCTCGCTCAGCACGATGTTTATCTGGATCTTCGGGAGCATGTCCATGCGATAGGTCGAACCACGCCACACCATGTCGATGCCGCCCTGCCGGCCATGGCCGCGCACCGAGACGACGTTCATACCTACAATACCGATGGCGCGCAATGCTTCCTTGACGTCGTTCAACGCCTCTTCACGAATGATCGCTTCGATTTTCTTAAACATAATTTTCCTCTTACTGGCAAATAGAATTCAGACGCCGGCTATTTCTTCTTTTTACCATCGTTCATGACCGCCGCAATCAACATCGGGTGCTGGTCGGGCGGGATTAATGCATATTCTGGATACGCGATCGCGCCATGTTCGTGGATGTCCATGCCGATCAGTTCGCCCTCGCGCGAGATACGCAACGTCTTCGTAGCTTTCACTGCCAGCATCAGCACCGTTGTGACCACAGCTGTCGCGCCAACTGTCGCTGCGCTGCCGATCAACTGCGACACCAGTTGCGCCGTCCCGCCGCCATAGAACAAGCCTGCGATTGGTGTGCTGACATCCGCGCCGAGTGGTGTTGGCAAGAAGTATTTGCCCGCGGCGAACAGTCCAAGCGACAGCGTGCCCCAGATGCCGGCGACCGCATGCACCGGCACGGCGCCAATCGGGTCATCGATGCGCAGATATTCGAGCACCTCAATCGCAATCACGACAACCACTGCTGCTACGATGCCGATGATGAACGCGCCCAGCGGATCGACCCAGTAGCACGGGCAAGTGATTGCCACCAGGCCGCCCAGGAATCCGTTCACCGTAATGCCCAGATCCCACTTGCCGCTGCGGAAGTAGCTGATCAACAACGCTGCCAGACCGGCTGAGCATGCCGCCATTGTGGTGTTGAAGGAAACGCGACCGATGCCCTGAACGTCCAGGCCGGACAACGTGCTGCCTGGGTTAAAACCATACCAGCCGAACCACAGGATCAAGCCTCCGCATGCGCCGATGATAAGGTCATGCGCCGGCATCGGGCCGCCGCCGTCGCGCTTGAATTTGCGTCCCAGGCGCGGGCCGAGCACAATAGCGCCAACCAGTGAGATGACGCCGCCGATGGTGTGCACTACGGTCGACCCGGCGAAATCGCGGAAGGGCACAGCCATCACTGCGAGCCAGCCATCGGGGCCCCATGACCAGTGACCAATGATCGGGTAAATAAAGCCGGTCACACCGACGCTATACAACAGGTCGCCGATAAACCCCGTGCGTCCGACCATAGCGCCCGACGTAATCGTGGAGCATGTGTCGGCAAAAGCAAACTGAAACACCCAGAAGGCCAGCAATGGAACACCCGTGGTGAGGTACGTGTCGGGTATCCCTTGCAATGCGAAACCGTGGGTGCCGATGAACGGGGTGCCGTCCATGAACATGAAGGCAAAGCCCCACAGCCAAAAGGTCACGCCGCAGATACACGTGTCGGCAATGCCTTCCACAAGAATATTCACTGACTCGCGCGAGCGCGCAAACCCCGCCTCGAGCATCACGAAACCAACCTGCATACAGAAAACCAGGAACGCTGCAATCAGCGTCCACACAGTGTTCACCGCATTCACAGTCGCCGTCGGATCGGGCGGCGCCCCATCGGCCATTGCCTTGGCAGGCAGGAACAAGGACATCACGGCCAGCACTGCAGCCAACCCCAACAACTTACCGCCGAACAGTAACGCCGCATTGCGTCGCACAATCGGGTTTTTTACAGCTTTGACAAATCGCTCCGCCAGTGACCCCTCGTCGCGTTGCGATAACCAACCGCCAGTGGGTTTGTGAAAACCCGATTTCAATAGGACCTTTGCCGAACTTGCCATTTCCATGATAAGAACTCCTCTAAGCACTTGGGATTACGAATAACTTCAGAGGCGCATCATGGCAGCCGGAAAACGAAAAACCTCCGAATGCGCCTTGCACTCGGAGGTTACAGGACCTCAAGCGAGAAAATTAAACAATACAGCCGGGTAAAGGTATTTAGACCCTTACGCCTGTAGGGCAGAAGTATACAGAATTGGAGGTGAGTGTCAAGGGTTGATAAAAACTTTCTAAAAAGTCATAAAAGGAAAATAGAAAATAACACGGGGCTTTTTGTTTTGTTTGTTTCATCGTGGTCGTCTGAGATGACCGGTGGTTTCGATTTGCATTATTTTGAAAGCAATCGTAAAATAACAAAACTCGAAGACGTAAGAACGTCCGCTAAGCAGGAGGTGGCTCGGATCGCAACAATGAAAGAGCTTTACCTGGAAGAGCGCCGCCAGGAGATATTGCGACAGGTGCAAAAAGCTGGTCGTGTCTCGGTCTATGACCTGAGTCAGCAATTCGGCGTCTCCGAAGTCACTGTTCGCGCAGACCTGCAGGCGCTGGCCGAAAGCAACCTGCTCGTGCGCACCCACGGTGGCGCCGTGCCGGCCGGGCGCGGCCTGCCCGAACTCTCGCTCTCGCTGCGCCGCCAGCAGCAGGTCTCGGAGAAAAACCGCATCGGTGAAGCCGGCGCCACTCTGGTGGCTGACGGCGATGCGATCTTCCTCGATACCAGCAGCACCGCTCTCGCGATTGCCCAACGCCTCAAGCAGTTGCGGCATCTGACTATCATTACCAACAGCCTCGCAATCGCGCAAGAGATGCTGGATGCGCCTGGCGTCACCGTCGTCATGCCGGGCGGCCAGTTGCGCCGCGAGACCGTATCGTTGACTGGCACAGATGGGCTGGAGATGCTGCGCAAGTTCAACATCCAGAAAGGGTTCTTCGGCGCGCATGGTCTCAACGTGCCCGAAGGCTTAACCGATGTGAGCGCCGCTGAAGCCGATGTCAAGCGCCCACTCGTCGCCATGTGCAAACAAGTGGTGGCCGTGCTCGATGCGACCAAATGGGGTCGCGTGGGTCTGGCGTCATTCGCCACAATCAGTGAAATAGATATTGTCATTACCGACTTGCTCGCGCCGGCAGCACGCATTGATGAGGTGCGCGGGCGTGGTATTCAGGTGATCACAGTGTAAAAAGAGGTTTGAAAAAATATGACTGTCGTAGCATCAGCGGTGGATATCCGCGAAAAAACAGAAGGGTCGATCGAAGAGCAGGAGCTTTCCAAAGAGGAAGTCCTCGGTTACCTGCGCCAGATGATGGAAATCCGCGCGCTGGAAAACCAGATCGCTGAATTCCTTGGCAAGGCTGTGTTAAAGGGCGCTTCGCACCTGTATGCTGGTGAAGAAGCGGTCGCAGTGGGCGCGGTTGGCGCGCTGAGCGAAAACGACCTGATCACCAGCACGCACCGCGGCCATGGCCACGGTCATGCGCATGGCGACAAGTTCGCCAAGACGCCCGAGGCCAAGCAGGAACACTATAACAAGATGATGGCCGAAGTGATGGGGCGCGCGACCGGCTACTGCAAAGGCAAGGGCGGCTCGATGCACATCGCAGACGTGGTGCATGGCAACCTCGGCGCCACCGGCATAGTCGGCGGCAACATCGCCGTTGCAACCGGCGCTGCATTGGCCGAGAAGATGCTCAAGTCCGACAAGGTCGTGTTGTGCTTTTTCGGCGATGGCGCCGTCAACGAGGGCAGCTTCCACGAGTCGCTCAACATGGCCAGCATCTGGGATCTGCCGGTCGTGTTTGTATGTGAAAACAATATGTACGGCATGTCGGTGCCATGGGAAAGCGTCACCAAGCTGCCCGATGCGGCTTCGCGCGCGGCGGCTTATGGCATACCGGGCGTCGTGGTGGATGGGATGAACGTGCTGGATGTGCGCAGCGCCGTCAAACACGCCGTCGATCGCGCTCGTCGCGGCGAAGGCCCCACCCTGATCGAGGCCAAGACCTATCGGTACTATGGTCACTCGCACTCAGACCCGCGCGTCTATCGCACAAAGGAAGAGGAAGCTTCCTGGAAAAAGCGCGACCCGATCAACGCATTGCGTGACGGCCTGGTCGCGATGGGCTGGATCACCGAAGCCGACTTCGATAAGATGGACGAGACGGTGCAGAGCAAGATCGCCGTTGCCGTCAAGTTCGCGACCGAATCGCCTGAGCCAAATGCCGATCAGCTCTACACCGACGTGTTTGCGCCCGTCAACACCACACAGGCCGATATCGAGGCTGACAAGCAGTATCGAGCCGAGTTCATCACAAACCCCGGCAAGTTCAAGCAGGTCACCTACGCGCAGGCCATATCCGACGCGTTGCGCGAGGAAATGACCCGCGACTCGCGCGTCTTCTGTCTGGGCGAGGACATCGGGCTGTATGGTGGCGCTTACGGCGCCACGCGCGGCCTGTTCGATACGTTTGGCAAGTGGCGCGTGCTCGACACGCCAATCTCCGAAGCCAGCATTGCAGGCGCAGCCGTCGGCGCAGCCATGGCCGGGATGCGCCCGGTGTCTGAAATCATGTATGTGGACTTCACCCCGCTGGCGATGGACCAGGTCGCCAATCAGGGCGCCAAGAACCGCTATATGTTTGGCGGCAAGACAACAGTGCCGATGGTGGTTCGCACCGAAGGCGGCGCAGGGCGCGCCATCGCGGCGCATCACTCGCAAAGCCTCGAATCGCTGTGGACGCACTTCCCCGGCATCTATGTCGTCATGCCGTCCACGCCCTACGACGTCAAGGGGTTGCTGAAGGCCGCCATCCGCGACGATAACCCGGTCATGTTTATCGAGCACAAGATGCTCTATAAAGAGAAGGGCCCGGTTCCTGAAGGCGATTACATTATTCCACTCGGCGTGGCTGACATCAAACGCCCCGGTAAGGACATCACAATCGTCACCTATTCGCGCATGGTGTTACGCGCGCTCGAAGCCGCAGACATCCTGGCGAAGGAAGGGATCGACGTTGAGGTGGTCGATCTGCGCTGTCTCAAGCCGCTGGACATCGACACCGTCGTGGCGTCGGTCAAGAAGACCGGCCGGCTGGTCGGCGTGACCGAGTCGTACGAGAACACCAGCTTCATCAACGAGGTGATGATGCAGGTGAACGAAGCCGCTTTCGACTATCTGGACGCCCCGATGGTGCGCATCGCGTCGGCCAACGTGCCGGTCCCGCGCGCCGAGATTCTCGAAGACCTGGCGATCCCGAACACAAACCGCATTGTCGAGGCCTGCCGCAAGGTCGTTAAGTAGACGCGTTAATAGCAGTGCGAAAAGGAGCCGGCGGGGACGCCGGCGATCCAAAGAACGAGGTTAAATAACGATCTATGGCTAAAGAGCTTTTTATCCCCAAGTTAGGACAGACGGTTGAGGAAGTGCGGCTGGTGCGCTTCCTCGTTGAAGACGGCGCAAAGGTGGATCAGGGTCAGGAAGTGGTTGAGGTTGAGACCGACAAGGCCGTGTTTGCGGTCGAGTCGCCGGCCAAGGGCTACATTCACTTTGGCCCATTCAAGGAAGACACCGTGCAACCGGTGCTGACTGTTATCGCGACGATTGGCAAGGTCGATGAAAAGTTTGCCCCAGAAGTGGCGGAGGTGCAGAGGAGCGGAGGAGAAGAGGAGACGCAAGGCGCGAGTGCTGCGCCTGTAGCCACTTCCAATCTCCAATCTCCAATCTCCAATCCCGCCAAAATATTCGCATCACCGCGCGCGAAGAAGCTGGCCGGCGAAGAGCATGTGGATTTGTCGAAGGTGACACCCACAGGAGGCGGCGGCGTGCGCGTGGCCGAACGTGATGTCATTGCTTATCTGGCTGAAGCGCCTAAGGCGACCCCGATCGCGGAGCGCATGGCGGCAGAGGCCGGCATTGATCTACGCACATTGACCGGCACCGGCGCCGGCGGCGCGATCACGAAGGAAGACGTGGAGCGGGTGGTTGCGCAGAAGAGACGCTACGCGGGAGAAGAGGAGACGCTACGCGGGAGAGGAGGAGCGGAGGAGAAGACGCCGGCCGCGCCTGTTACACCTGTTGCCCCAGTGGTTCCCGTGACTCCGGGACAGGAAGTGGTGCAGCGGATTCCGCTCAAGGGCATCAAAGGGATCATCGCGGAGCGCATGGCGGCCAGCGCGCACACGGTCGCCCGCGTCACGATGTTCATGGATGTGGACGCGAGCGAGTTTGTGGCGCTGCGCGAGCGCCTGAAGGCGAAGGTGTCTGAGGCGTGGGGCTTTGCGCCCGGGTACAACGACCTGCTCATCCGCGTCGTCGCGGTCGCATTGCGCAAGTATCCATACATGAACGCGCGCATTACGGCGGACGCGATTGAATATCTCGGCCCGATTCATGTCGGCATGGCTGTGGACACCGATCGTGGTCTGCTCGTTCCGGTCGTGCGCAACGCCGATCAGAAGAACCTGCACCAGATTGGCGCTGAACTGCGCGAGTTGGTGGATCGGGCGCGCAAGAGCCGCTCGCTGCCCACCGATTTTGGCGGGACGTTCACCATCACCAGCCTCGGCCCGATGGATGTCGATGGGTTTACGCCCATCATCAATGTGCCCGAGGCGGCGATCCTGGGCGTGGGACGCATCGCGGACAAGCCGGTGATCTACAAGGGCCAGATTGCGGCGCGGAAGATGATGACGCTCAGCCTGGCGTTCGATCATCGCGTCACCGATGGCGCGCCGGCCGCGAAGTTTCTGAAGACGATCAAGGAACTGATCGAGGAACCCTATCTGTTGTTAGCAGAGTAGGCCACTCTGTTTCTCTCCTGAAAAACTGGCGACCCCATCATCATGATGGGGTCGCCAGTTTTTCATACCGTAGCAAACCCGTTAGTTTCATTGTGGTGATTAGTCTGCAGGAGCCTATAATTTGTCAGCCAGCAAATAGCACCAGACAACCTAATTGGACGCGGAAGCCGGAATGCATTTTCAAACACGTCACACGAGGAGTAATGAATGAGTTACGTAGCAAACATTGAGGGTTTTGAAGGTCAGAATATCGCCGTGGAGGTTAGTTTTTGGTCAGGGCCGAAACTCATGATCAATGGTGGAACTGCTCCAAAGGGAAGCAAACGAGGCGAAATGCTGTTGCAGCGCAACGATGGACAACAAGCCGTAGCCAGTTGGAGGCAACAGTTCCTGGGCTTGGATGTGCCTCAACTCGTTGTAGATGGCAAGATCGTAAAACTTGTTGAACCCCTCAGATGGTATCAATATGTCTGGGGTGGGTTACCCGTTTTGCTTATTTTCGGCGGCGGCGCACTTGGGGCCATCGCTGGATTGATTGGCTTTTCAATCAACATTAGAGTGTTCAGAACAGGACCCAATAGCGCCATGCGGTATGTTGTCTCTGGCGCAGTATCTGCGTTGGCTGTTGCTGCTTACTTTGTCGTTGCAATACTTTTCACTCTTCTCATAAATAATAGATGAGCGTCTGTCAGAGACGGACTTAAGCTTGCTTTGTGACGGGTTACTGCAGAGGGGCGACGGAGCCTTTCTCCGGCACGACGACATCTCTCACGCCCAGGCCGCGCAGGCCGTCGGCGAGGGCATTCGATGAGGCGATTTCGCCGTGGACGACGAAGACCTTCTTCAATTTGTGCGCCTGCGGTTTCACCCAGTTGAGCAGGTCGTTGCGGTCGGCGTGGCCGCTGAAGGCGTCGATGCGGCGCACTTCGGCGCGCACGGTGAACTCGTCGCCGAGGATGTGCACATGCCGGTTGCCGTCGAGGATGCGACGCCCCAGCGTGTTTTCGCCCTGGTAGCTGACGAACAGCACCATGTTCTTCGGGTCTTCGATTGTGTTGCGCAGGTGGTGCAGCACGCGCCCGTTTTCAGCCATTCCCGACGCGCTGATGATGACCGCTGCGCCCGGCAGGGTATTGAGCGCCTTGGACTCTTCGACGCTGTGGATGTAGGTGAGGTTCTGAAACCCGAACACGTTGCCATCGGGATCCTTGGCCATCGCGGCGGTCGTTTCGGCGTCGTAACACTCGGGGTGTTTGCGGAAAACCTCGGTGACGTTTACCGCCAGCGGGCTGTCCACAAAAAATGGCACGCGCGGTAATTCGCCCCGCGCGACGAGTTCATTGCAGTAGTACACAATCTCCTGCGTGCGCTCGACGGCAAAGGAGGGGATCACCACCTTGCCCCCGCGCCGCACCGCATCCTGCATCGCGCGGCGTAACTCGGGCACGGCATCGTGGATGGAGGGGTGCAGCCGGTCGCCATAGGTGCTCTCGATGATCAGATAGTCGGCCTCGGGCATTGGCTGCGGATCGCGCAGGATAGGCAGGTTGGCGCGCCCCAGGTCGCCGCTGAAGCACAGCCGCGTGGTGCGGTCGCCTTCGGTCAACTCGATCAGTTCCCAGGCCGAACCGAGCATGTGGCCGGCGTCGCCGAACGTCACGCGCGCGTTGTCCAGCACATCAAATGGTTTGAAGTAGTCCTCGCCGTGAATGTGTTCGAGCGCGGCCTGGGCGTCATCCATCGTATAGATAGGCTCGATCGGCGGGCCGCTGCGGCGGCGCCGGTTCAGGAAGTTCGCATCTTCCTCCTGTATCTTGCCCGAGTCCATCAGCATGGCCTTGCACAGGTCCTCGGTCGCCAGGGTGCAATGCACCGTGCCGCCAAAGCCGTTTTTAACCAGGCTGGGGATGTTGCCGCTGTGGTCAATATGCGCGTGCGACAGCACCATCGCATCGATATTGTGCGCGTCAAAAGGCAGTGTCTGGTTGATTTCGTATGTATCGGCGCGGCGTCCCTGGAACAAACCGCAATCGAGCAACACCTGATGGTTACCGACACGAACTAAATGTTGCGAACCCGTCACCGTTTGGGCGGCGCCCCAGAAAGTTAATTCCATGATGATACTCATTGTAATGCGTATGTGCATGCGTATAATGGACGTTTACCGTACCGGCGCAAACGCTGCGGTGTGGAGGTGAGCAATAGAATGGTAGAAGTAAAAATCGAAAGTATCCGCGTCAGCCTGATGTCGCAGTATCGCGTCGTCATACTGAAAGATACGGAGAGCAACCGCTATCTGCCGATCTGGATTGGCCCTTACGAAGCGGATGCGATTACGATCCACTTGCAGGATGTGCAGGTGCCGCGCCCGTTGACTCACGACCTGATCATCAAGATCATCGAAGAGCTTGGCGCGAAAGTGGAGCGCGTGATCGTCAGTGATTTGAACAACGATACGTTCTATGCGCGCGTGATTCTAACGGTCAATGGCAAGGAAGCGAGCATCGACGCCCGGCCGAGCGACGCCGTCGCCGTTGCCGTGCGCGCGGAGTGTTCTATCTTTGTTGAGGATGAGGTAATGGAGCGCGCGGGCGTCGTGCCGGATGAAGAATCCACCGTTGGCGACGAAGACCTTGGCGCTTTCAAGGATTTCATCGGCTCGCTCGATCTGGACGATCTGGAAAAGAACCAGTAATAGTTCATAGTTGCGTGTGGGTCAGGGTGTGCCTCATGAGTCACGCTCCTGGGCTTTGCCCAGAAATCGATTGGTAAAAGTGCACCGCCGCGCTGATTCGCGCGGCGTTTTTGTTGCGAAAGGTTTAATACGGTTGCTTTCATGGATGTGTTGGTTGCCCTGAACGTGGGGGCGATGGTGATCGTCGCCGTCTACGCGCTTAATCAGGGATTCCTGGTGTCGATGTTCGTGTGGTTCAAACTACGTGACGCACTCGCGGCACGGCGCCGGGGCGTTGTCTCAGCAGAGGCCGCGCCTGGCGCACTTCGCGATGATCTCCTGCCGGTGGTGACGGTGCAGTTGCCGTTGTATAACGAGCGCTATGTGACCGAGCGCATCATCGCCGCCGTGAGCGCACTGGATTACCCGCACTCTCTGTTGCAGATTCAAGTGCTGGATGACTCCACCGACGAAACGACCTGCATTGCGCAGCACGCGGCGGCTAAAGCGCGCGCGCAGGGCATCGAGATTGACTTCATCCATCGCGATAGCCGCAGTGGTTACAAGGCTGGCGCGCTGGCGCACGGAATGCTCACCGCGCGCGGCGAATTCATCGCCATCTTCGACGCCGACTTTATCCCCCCGCGCGATTTTCTGCGCCGCGTCATCGCCGAGTCCGGCGCCTTCACCGACCCGCACACGGGTTTCGTGCAGACGCGCTGGGGCCACCTGAATCGCGACGCCAGCATCCTGACGCGCGCGCAGGCGATTATGCTTGATAGTTGTTTCGTGATCGATCAGACAGTGCGCAGCCGGCTGGGACTGCCGATGCAGTTCAACGGTTCGGGTGGGGTATGGCGGCGCGCGGCAATTGAAGCTGCTGGCGGGTGGCAGTCGGATACACTGACCGAGGACCTCGACCTGAGTTATCGGGCGCAACTCGCTGGCTGGCGCGGGCGTTATTTATACGATGTCGTGTGCCCGGGCGAACTGCCCGACAGCCTGCTGGCGTTCAAACAGCAACAGGCGCGCTGGGCGCGCGGTGGGGCGCAATGCATGCGCAAGCTTGCATCGCCGATTGCCCATTCGCACCGGCCGCTTCTGCACAAGCTGGGCGCGTTCGTTCACATCACCGGCTACTTCTCTACCCTGCCAGTGGTGATGCTAGCGCTGGTCACGCCGTTACTCATCATAAGTTCGAGCAGCCGCCAGTCGCTGCCCGTCTGGATCAGCTTGCTGGGCGCGCTGCCGATTCTCGAACTCTTCATCGCCCAGTGGGCGCAAGGGCGCGTGGGCCAGTTTGTGCGTTACGCCCCGCTTGCGGTCATCCTGGGCATCGGTCTGTCGCTCTCGGCGAGTATTTCGGTGATCACCGGGCTGCTGGGGCGAAGCGCGGGCGAGTTCTCGCGCACGCCGAAGTCGGCGTTGCAGTTGAATGGCGGTAAAAAACAACGACCGGCGCGTGGAACGGTGCGCGCCGTCATGACCCACTCTTATCGGCTGCACCCCAACTGGACGGTGCGCGCCGAGTTGCTTGTGGGACTGTACGCCATGATCATCTGCGCGCTCGTGGTGGCGCAAGGCGCCTGGCTGCCGATGATGCCGGCGCTGTTCTATGCGTTATGTTTTCTGGGCGTAGTCGTAGGCCAGATCGTGCCGGGCATCTTGGCTGAACTGAGCGCGCGCGCGCAGAATGGCCGGATGGGCTCGCACCTGCCCTTGATGAAGTAAAGGCATAATGGATTCCCATGACAACGCTGAACCCTGATCTCCTCGATACCACCAGCCGGGTTGTGCTCAATCGCGCGGGCGACATCATGCGCCAGATCGGCAAGAGCGTGCTCACGCCTGAGGTTGTCCTGCTGGCGTTATTGCGCATCCCCGAATCGACAGCGTATCGCGCCATTGCGCGGTTGACTGAGCCGCGCGGGTTCAAGCCGCAGGACCTGGAAAAAGAGACGGAGACGCAGGCGCGGACGCGCCTGGCGCGCAGCGCCGATCTGAACTTCAACAATGATCAGAACGTCGCGATTGCGTTGTCGGATGAGATGGTCGTGGTGCTGGACGAAGGACGCAGCATCGCGCTCGCCAGCGGTGAAATTTATATTCAGACTGAACACATGCTGGGCGCGTTGTCGCAGTCCGGGGTGAGCACGGCGGGTCTGTTGCAACGGTACGGCGTGACGCCGACCGCGCTCGCCAGCCTGATCGTCGAGGGCGTAGTGAGCAAGCACAGCACGACAACCGACTGGGTGCAGCAGGCGAAGGGCGGGAAACTGGCGCCGCTGTATTACCGCGAAGGGTTGTTGCGCGATGTGTCCACGCTGTTGTCTCTGGCCGACGACCGCCACATCATCCTGGTCGGTGCAGTGGGCAGTGGGCGGCGCAGCCTGGCGCAGTCGCTGGCGCTGTTGATCGCCGAGGGCAAGGGGCCGACCGGTGTGAAGAGCATTGTCGAAGTGAGCGACTCAGCGTGGCTTGATAACCCGGTGCTGGCAATGCAGGTGGCGCTCAAACAGGCGCAGGGCGGCATTCTGTTCCTCGCCGACATCCACCGCTTTCTGGGCAGCGCGGCGCGCTCCGACCTGCCGCAGGCCGCGCGCGATTTGCAAAAGGCATTCGTTGCGCCGGCGCATACCGACGGCGTTCCCGATAGCGCGACGATTATCATTGGCACGACCACCGACGCCGACTATACCGAGCGCATCAAGCCGAATGCGACGATCGCACAGAAGTCGCACGTGTTGAATGTGCCCGCTGCCACCAGCAAGGAATGTCTTGGCATCCTGAGCGTGCTGAAGCCGCGCTTCGAGCGCGATTATGGCTTGCAGGTGACGGACGATGCCGTGAAGACGGCGACGACATTGGCGGGGCGCTATGTGGGCGATCAACCACTGCCGGGCGCCGCTGTGCGCGTGATGAACCGCGCCTGCGCCGTGGTGAAGTCGAGCGAGAGCGCAACTGCGTTCAAGGCCGAGACGAAGACTGATAACCGCCTTGACGCTGAGGACGTTACGCTCGCCGTCAGCCTGATGACAGGCGTGCCGGTAACACGGTTGGGCGCAGACGAACGCACTAAGTACGCGCAGATCACCCAGTCGCTGCAAGCGCGCGTGATCGGGCAGGATGAAGCGGTGCTGGCCGTGAGCCGCGCGGTCAAGTCTGCGCGCGTGGGGCTGAAGGACCCAAAGCGCCCGATCGGGTCGTTCCTGTTCCTCGGCCCCAGCGGCGTGGGCAAGACCGAGTTGGCCAAGGCGTTGGCCGAGTTCCTGTTTGGCAGCGAAGACGCGCTGATCGCCATCGACATGAGCGAGTATCAGAAGGACGACACGATCAACCGGCTGATCGGCGCGCCGCCCGGCTACGTGGGATTCGAGGGCGGCGGGCAGTTGACAGATCGCATCCTTAAGTCGCCGTATGCCGTAGTGCTGTTCGACGAGGTCGAGAAGGCGCACCCGCGCATCCTCGACATCCTGCTGCAAGTGATGGAAGAGGGGCGGTTGACCGACGGGCAGGGGCGCACTGCGAACTTCGCCGAGACTGTTATCCTGCTGACCAGCAACCTTGGCTCGGCGTATCTGGGCGATTCATCGCTTGGAGACGCGGCGCGCGATCTGGCCATGAACGACGTTCGCCAGTTCTTCCGCCCCGAATTTCTCAACCGCCTGGACGAGATCGTGATGTTCAAAACGCTCTCGCCCGATGTCTTGCGGCGCGTGCTCGATTTGCTGATCGGCAAGGAAGTCAAACTGGCGCAGGAACGCGGCATCACACTTGAGATTGCGCCAGCGGCGCGTGAGTGGATACTGGCGCAGAATGACCACCCCGAGTGGGGCGCGCGCCCGTTGCGCCGCATCCTGCAACGCAGTGTGCGCGAGAAACTGGCTGACTATCTGCTATCGCTGGACACGCCGCCGTCGAAGGTGATCGTCGACGCGGCGGAGGGAAAACTGGTATATCGGTAGAGAAAAAGAAATAGGACTTGACGAATCCCCACAAATCAGAGTAAAATCAAGGTTCGCCAGTCATGGACTGGGCGAGGCACGTGTGTGCATTGAACTGGTTTGGGCTGACATTGCCGATGTAGCTCAATTGGCGGAGCAGTCGATTTGTAATCGACAGGTTACGGGTTCAAGTCCCGTCGTCGGCTTCCGGCAAAGATGCGGGTTGACTGCAAATTCGCCGAGTTAGGTTAGAATGAGTGGTGTTTCCGGGTCGATGTCCCGAGTGGCAAAGGGGACGGACTGTAAATCCGTTGGGCATAGCCCTTCACAGGTTCGAGTCCTGTTCGGCCCACTCAGCCCACATAGCTCAGTTGGTAGAGCACACCCTTGGTAAGGGTGAGGTCTCCGGTTCAAACCCGGATGTGGGCTTCAAGTTCGCGTGTTGTGTGTTTCATTAAATGGGTTTTCGTTTACGCAATACGCATTGAAAACTATTAAAAAAAACGCAAGATGGGAGACATCTAGAGATGGGTAAGGAAAAATACGTCAGGAGCAAGCCGCACGTTAACGTCGGCACAATCGGTCACGTCGACCATGGCAAGACGACGTTGACAGCCGCCATCACCAAGGTGCTGGCGATGCGCGGGCACGCTCACTTCATGGCCTACGATCAGATCGACAAGGCGCCGGAAGAGAAGGCGCGCGGCATCACGATCTCGATTGCGCATGTGGAGTACGAGACCGACAAGCGCCACTACGCGCATGTGGACATGCCCGGCCACCGTGATTACATCAAGAACATGATCACGGGCGCGGCGCAGGTTGACGGCGCGATCCTGGTGGTGTCTGCGCCAGACGGCCCGATGCCGCAAACGCGCGAGCACGTGTTGCTGGCGCGCCAGGTGGAAGTGCCATCAATGGTGGTGTTCCTGAACAAAGTCGACATGATGGACGACGCGGAACTGCTGGAACTCGTGGAGATGGAACTGCGCGAGTTGCTGGACAAGTACGGGTTCCCAGGCGACAAGACGCCGATCGTGCGCGGGAGCGCACTGGCAGCGTTGGAGAGCAAGTCGACGGACCCGAATGCGCCGGAATACAAGTGCATCTGGGAGTTGATGGATGCAGTGGATGACTTCATTCCGACGCCGGTGCGCGACGTGGAGAAGGCGTTCATGATGCCGGTGGAAGACGTGTTCTCGATCAAGGGGCGCGGGACAGTGGTGACCGGGAAGGTAGAGCGCGGGATGATCAAGATCGGTGACACGATCGAGATCGTTGGATTGCGCGACACGCGGTCAACGGTAGTGACGGGGCTGGAGATGTTCCACAAGCAGTTGGATGACGCCGAGGCAGGCGACAACTGCGGCGCGTTGCTGCGCGGGATTGAGCGCGACGACGTGGAGCGCGGGATGGTGATTGCGAAGCCTGGGTCGATCAAGCCGCACAGCGAGTTTGACGCGCAGGTGTATGTGTTGCGGAAGGACGAGGGCGGGCGGCACAAGAGCTTCTTCACGGGATATCGTCCGCAGTTCTTCATTCGGACGATGGACGTGACAGGCGACATCACACTACCCGAAGGGGTGGAGATGGTGATGCCGGGCGACAACATCATCATGAAGGTGAAGTTGATAGCGCCGGTGGCGTTGGAGAACGGATCGCGGTTTGCGATTCGCGAAGGCGGCCTGACTGTTGGCGCTGGCACCATCACACGGGTTGGGGCATAAATATGGCAAAGCAAAAATTGCGAATTCGGCTAAAGGCGTATGATCATCGCGCCCTTGACACTTCAGCGCAGCGTATTGTTGAGACTGCTGAGAGGACTGGGGCAACAGTTGTCGGACCGGTGCCATTGCCGACACACATCGAGCGCTATACGGTTCGCCGGTCGCCTTTTATCGATAAGGACTCACACGAGCACTTTGAGATTCGGACGCACAAGCGTCTGATCGATGTGCTTGACCCTGATTCAAAGACGATTGATACGTTGATGCGCCTGAATCTACCTGCGGGTGTTGACATCGAGATCAAGTTGTAACAAATGGTTAACGATCGGCAGTCAGTAATATTGTTTCTGACTGCCGGCTGTTGGCTGCCGACTACTGGTGGTTGAGCTATGAAGAAGATAATTGGACGGAAAGTTGGGATGACACAGATCTTCGATGAGAAGGGCAATGTTACAGGTGTAACCGTCATCGAAGCCGGTCCCAACTATGTAACGCAGGTCAAGACAGTCGAGAAGGAAGGTTACAGCGCCGTCCAACTCGGTTTTGGCGAGGTAAAGCCACAGAAAATTACCCGCGGTGAACTTGGGCACCTTGGACAACTGAGCCCCAACGCGAAGCATCCAAAGCGGCGCGCCATCAGCGGATTGGCGCCGGTGAAGCATCTGCATGAAATGCGTCTTAAGGAAGTCACTCAAAAAGAGGGCGACGTTTTGAAAGCGGATGTGTTTGCGTTGGGCGAATATGTGGATGTGTCGGGCATTTCCAAGGGACGCGGTTTCGCGGGCGGCATTAAGCGCCATGGATTTCATCGCCAGAAGGCGACGCACGGCGCATCGGATCGTGAGCGCGCGCCTGGCTCGATTGGCGCAGGCACATCGCCAGGTCATGTTGAGAAGGGCACCCGCATGGCAGGCCATTACGGCGCTTCACGCGTAACAGCCAGCCATTTGAAAGTAATGCTGGTAGATGCCGAGCGCAACCTGATTGCTGTGTCTGGGGCTGTCCCTGGTCCGAATGGCGGCATCGTTGTCATCAAGGACGCCCGCAAGCAGTAAGGACAAGAAGCATGAAACTACCAGTCAAGAACTTAAAGGGTGAACAGGTTGGCGAAGTTGAGATGCCGGCCGATATTTTTGAGGCGCCGGTCAGCCATCCTTTGATGCATCAGGCGCTCCTTCGTCAGAATGCGAATGCGCATCTTGGCACCCACAGTGTGCTTACGCGCGCTGAAGTGAACCGGACGACCAAGAAGCTTTTCCGTCAGAAGGGCACAGGCCGCGCCCGACAGGGCAGCATGAGGGCCCCTCATTGGCGGGGCGGCGGTGTGGCATTTGGACCGCATCCCCACAGCTACGAACAGGATATGCCGAAGAAAATGCGCCGCGCGGCGGTCCGTTCAGCACTTTCACAGAAACTCACTGATCAGGAGATCATCGTCATCGACAAATTTGAGTTGTCGGCGCCGAAGACCAGAGAATTGATCACAGCTCTGAAGGCACTGGGTGTTACCAGGGGTCTGCTGGTGCTGCCTGGTCGCGACACTGTCGTGGAGAATTCCGCGCGCAATGTGGATGGGGTAAAGGCGCTTTTTGCGGCCTATCTAAACATACGTGACATCTTCAAGTACGACCAGATGGTTGTGTCACTTGATGCATTGAACAAGATCCAGGAATGGCTTGGCTAGGAGAGTAGGCATGCATCCCTATGAAGTATTAAAGCGTCCGCTTATCACAGAAAAATCGCAGTGGCAGGTAGGCTACGAAGCCTCTCAGTACGCGTTTGAAGTGGATGTGCGGGCGAACAAATCTCAGATTAAAGAGGCTGTGGAAGTTGCCTTTGACGTCACTGTTACACGCGTCAATGTGATCGTGATGCCGCCCAAGCGCCGACGCAATCCACGCAGTCGCATTACTGGAGCAGGCGCCGCACAGTTGATACGCTCGCCGAAATGGAAGAAGGCGATCGTGCAGGTGAAAACTGGCGACCGCATCCCGTTATTTGAAGGAGTAGCGTAAGCCATGCCCGTAAAAGTATATAAGCCGACGACGCCAAGCCGTCGCGGCACGACCAGCAGTGATTTCAGCGATATCACGTCAACAACGCCTGAAAAGTCGTTGATGACAGACCTGCGCAAGAGCGGCGGTCGCAACCATCGCGGTAAGGTGACTGTTCGGCACAATGGCGGCGGCGAGAAGCGCGCTTATCGCATCATCGACTTCAAGCGCGATAAATATGGGATTCCTGCTCGCGTCGCGACTATTGAGTATGACCCGAACCGGTCATCGCGCATTGCGCTGCTGCATTATAAGGATGGCGAGAAGCGCTACATTCTGGCGCCGGTGGGCATTCATGTTGACGATGAGTTAATGAGCGGCCCTAAGGCTGAAGCCAAAGTAGGCAATGCCTTGCCGTTAGCAAACATCCCAGTCGGCACGCAGATTCATAATATCGAGTTGCGACCGGGTCGCGGTGGACAGATTGTTCGCTCTGCCGGCGTAACTGCCCAATTACTCGCCAAAGAAGGCGAATATGCAACGGTGCGTCTCCCCAGTGGAGAGATGCGGTTGATTTTGCAGACATGTGTGGCAACCATCGGCCAGGTTAGCAACGTTGACTTTGCAAATATCAAGTTGGGCAAGGCTGGCCGAAAACGCCATTTGGGAGTGCGCCCGACGGTGCGCGGATCAGCGATGAGCCCGCGAGACCATCCGCATGGTGGTGGTGAAGGTCGCACATCCATCGGCATGCCGGGGCCTCGAACACCCTGGGGCAAGCCTGCATTGGGCTACAAGACACGCCGCAATAAGCGGTCGACTAAGTTTATCGTGCGCCGACGTGAGAAAAAGAGCTAATTGTTAATGGGATTTTGGGTTGGCGACACTCAGTCTGATCTGAGGCGCAAATCAAAAACCGGAGAGCGATAACTGAAATGTCAAGATCACTGAAAAAGGGTCCCTATGTAGAGGCGAAGCTGCTGAAGCGCATCGAGGCGATGAATACTCGCGGCGAGAAGAAGGTAGTGCGAACGTGGTCGCGTCCATCGACGATCTTCCCGCAGATGGTGGGCCACACCATTGCGGTTCATGATGGTCGCCGGCACATACCGATCTATATTACAGAAAACATGGTGGGGCACAAACTGGGTGAGTTTGCCCCAACGCGCACATTCCGCGGACATGTCACCAAGGAAAAGGCGGAAGCCGGGAGCGCTGAATAACGATGGCATTGAAACTAGCAAGTAGACTGGACAGCAATCAGGCTTTTGCCGCGGGTAAGTACGTTGGTATCTCGCCGCAGAAAGCGCGGCTGGTTGCCGACTTGGTGCGCGGCAAGAAAGCTACGGATGCGCTGACGCTATTGCGCTTTACGCCAAAAGTCGCGGCTGAGCCTATCGGCAAGGTCATTGCGTCTGCCGTTGCGAATGCAACCGAAAACAAGCAGCTGAATCTGAACGACCTGATCGTTACAGATATCTGGATTGATGGCGGCCCCGTGCGCCAATGGCGCCGATTTGCCGCGCGCGGGCGCTTTCGCCCTTTACAGCGCAAGGCGTGCCACATCAATGTGATCGTAAGTGAAATCGAGCAAGAGGAGACTGCAACAGCGTAGGACGAGTAGATTACTCGCTCTGCATACGAGAATGAATCTATGGGACGAAAAGTGCATCCTTACGGATTCCGGTTGGGTGTGATTCGCGACTGGAAGAGCAAGTGGTTCGCGCCTAAGCGCGAGTATACCCAACTTGTGCTCGAAGATAACAGGCTGCGATCATATCTCAAGCAGCAGATGGAAAAGGCCGGTGTAGGCGACGTTATTATTGAGCGTTTCCCGCCGAACCAGTTGCACGTTACCGTGCATACAGCCCGACCCGGCGTCGTGATTGGACGCAAGGGCGCGGCCGTGAAAGGGATCCGCGAAGGCATTGAGCGGTTGACTGGTAAGCGCGTTAAGCTGGATATCGAAGAGATCAGCAAGCCTGAGATGGTGGCGCAATTGGTTGCCGAGAATATCTCGCAGCAGATTGAGCGGCGCATTCCGTACAACCGCGCGATGAAAAAGGCTGCACAGGCCACCATGCAGAAGGGTGCGCTGGGTTGCAGAATTGAATGCGCGGGTCGTCTGAATGGTTCCGATATGAAGCGCACAGACAAGATCATGGAAGGGCGGATTCCCCGCCAGACCCTGCGCGCGGATATCGATTTTGCACAGTCAGTGGCGTCAACGACGTATGGGCAGATCGGTGTGAAGGTGTGGATATACAAGGGCGACGTGTTGCCCTCGTTGCAAGCTGAAGAGCAAGCGCCACCACGTCAATCCCGTCAATCCCGTGAAGCGCGTGATGCTCGAATGCAGCAGGAATAGACAGGCTTGGATTCGTCCCCAAATTACTTCTCACCAAGTGGTGAGAGCGACGTGGGGGTGGGTCTCTGTTACAGAGGTTTGAATCATCATGTTAATGCCGAAACGGGTTAAATACCGAAAGCAACAGCGCGGGCGAAGGACAGGTATCGCTACCCGTGGTGTTGAGGTTGAATCTGGAGACTTTGGATTGCAGGCGCTTGAGGCTGCATGGATTACCGCGCGCCAGATCGAGGCGGCCCGCCGCGTGATCGTGCGTGAAATGAAGCGTCGCGGCAAATTTTGGTGTCGAATATTTCCCGATAAACCCGTCACGGCAAAACCGGCCGAGACGCGCATGGGCAAGGGCAAAGGGTCAGTCGATCACTGGGTTGCCGTCGTTAAGCCGGGCCGGATTATGTTTGAGGTGTCTGGCGTACCCGATGATATCGCTAAATCGGCGTTGTCGCAGGCCGCCTATAAGCTGCCGATTCCGACGCAGGTTGTGTCTCGCGCCGAGAATTAAGGTGAAAGGAGCTTTAGATGCAGGCGAGTGAATTGATTGTGCTGCCCACGCCAGAGCTGGAGAAGAAGCTTGATGATTCTTATCGTGAGCTTTTTAACTTGCGCTTTCAACTAGCGCAGAATCAACTGAAGGACTTAAATTCAATCAAGCGAGTGCGACGCAATATCGCGCGTGTCAAAACAGTGATCCGCCAGCGCGAGTTGGCCCAGACACTGCAAGCGCGAGGTGAATCATGAGCATGGAAAAGCGACGCCGGCTAACCGGCGTGGTCGTCAGCGACAAAATGACAAAGACGATCGTTGTCCGGGTGGACCGAAGCATTCGCCACCCCTTATATCAGAAGGTGATGCGCCGCGGTAAGAATTTCAAGGCGCACGATGAGACCAATAGCGCTCATGAGGGCGACACCGTGCAGATTGTTGAGTCACGCCCGTTAAGCGCCACAAAACGCTGGGCTCTCGAGACGATTTTGCAGAAGGCAGGAGCATAGCCATGATTCAGCAGGAAACCCGTCTGCAAGTGGCAGACAACACGGGGGCAAAAGAGCTTCTGTGTATTCAGGTGCGCGGTGGCAGCAAGCGGCGTTATGGCTCGATCGGTGATGTGATCGTGGCGACCGTTAAATCGGCGACCCCCACTGCCGATGTTAAGAAGAGCAGCGTTGTGAAGGCAGTTATCGTTCGCGTGTCAAAGGAATATCGCCGCCCGGATGGATCCTACATCCGTTTTGACGATAATGCTGCGGTGATCCTGGCGGAAGACGGTGTTAACCCGCGCGGGTCGCGCATTTTTGGTCCAGTTGCGCGCGAGTTGCGTGATAAGGGTTTTATGAAGATCATTTCTCTTGCGCCCGAGGTGCTGTAATGAAAGTCAAAAAAGGCGACACAGTACAGGTACTCACTGGAAACGATCGAGGCAAGCGCGCTGAAGTAATCAAAGTGCTTACCAGAGTGAACAAGGTGATTGTTCGCGGCGTCAATGTCGCCAAGAAGCACGCCAAGTCCAACCGTGGTCAGAATTTGCGCGCGACACAGACTGGACTGGTTGATGTGGAGATGCCGCTGGATGCATCTAATGTGGCCTTGGTAACGTCGACGGGCAAAGTCACCCGTGTCAGCTACGTTATCGAAGGCGGCCAGACAAAGCGCTACTCGAAAAAGTATGATGAAGTGCTGGACTAAGCGGATTGAGGCAGGATAGCGATGGCAGAATATAAAAAGAAGTATATGGACGAGATCCGTCCAGCACTGATAAAAGAGTTTGACTACAAGAACGTCATGCAGGTGCCCAAGGTTGAGAAGATCGTGGTGAATGTTGGCGTGGGACGCGAGTCCGCTGACAATCCCAAGGTTCTCGATTTTACGGTAACTGATATTACAGCGATTACCGGGCAGAAGCCAGTAGTCGCTAAGGCTAAGAAGTCCATTGCGAACTTCAAGTTGCGCGAAGAGCGCCCGATCGGCGTCAAAGTCACGTTGCGCGGGCCGCGCATGTACGACTTTCTTGATCGTCTGATCAACCTGGCGCTGCCCCGAGTGCGCGACTTCCGTGGCGTGCCCGCCGACGCATTTGACGGACGGGGCAATTACACGCTGGGTTTGCGTGAACAGTTGATCTTTCCGGAAATTGAGTACGACAAGATTGACAAACTGCGCGGCCTTGAGGTAACCATCGTTACTTCAGCCAAGACAGATGACGAGGGCCGAGCACTGCTTAGACTGTTCGGCATGCCGTTCGTTAAACCAGGTGCAAGGCAGTAAAGTGAGGCGCTGACGTTATTGTCGGCGCACTGAGAAGGGAAAATTCATGGCGAAGAAGTGCATGGCATTTCGTGAGGCTCGACGCAAATATAAGACACGCGTACGCAATCGTTGCGCGCTCACTGGCCGACCACGCGGCTATATGCGGAAGTTTGGATTGTCGCGAATCACATTCCGCGAATTAGCGTTGAAGGGTGAAATCCCGGGCGTGCGGAAGGCATCCTGGTAGGAGCAATTGATAAATGGTTAATGATTCTATTGGCGACATGCTAACGCGCATCCGAAACGGGGTCGCTGTCGGACATCAAACGGTAGCGGTGCCCGCTTCCAAGTTGACCATATGTGTTGCCGCGATCCTGAAGGAAGAAGGCTATCTCGATGACCTGGCGGTTGTCGATTCCGGCCTGCATCCCACGCTCAGTTTGACGCTGCGCTATACAGGTCTGCGGCGTGAGCGCCGTCCCGTTATTTCGGGATTGCAGCGCGTCAGCAAGCCTGGCAAGCGCGTCTATTGTGGCAAGGATGAGATTCCACGCGTCATGAGTGGAATTGGCATCGCTGTACTCTCAACGCCAAAGGGCGTGATGACCGGTAATCAGGCCCGTCGCTTAGGCGTAGGCGGCGAAGTACTGTGTTACGTCTACTAGAAGTAACAGGAAGTTGACATGTCAAGAATTGGCAAGAAACCCATTGATTTACCCAAGGGCGTCGATATCATAATCGAAGGATCTCTTGTTTCTGTCAAAGGGCCCAAGGGTGAACTAAAGCGCGTGGTTGATTCGCGCATGACGATGACATTGGAGAATACCCAGTTAATCATCAAGCGTGGCAGTGATGTGCGTGAGGAACGGGCACTGCATGGCCTGACTCGCGCGCTTGTGGCGAATATGGTGACAGGCGTCTCCACCGGCTTTAAACGGGTGCTTGAGATCAGTGTTGAGAGTGTTGGTTACCGCGCCGAGATGGCCGGCAAGAACCTGACGCTGTATCTTGGCTATTCACACCCGATTGACTATCCACCACCGGATGGGATTATTTTTACGACAGACGCAAAGGCGCGCACAATTACCGTGAGTGGTATCGACAAGGAGCTTGTCGGCGAGATTGCTGCGCGTGTCCGCCGGCTGCGCCCGCCAGAACCCTATAAGGGCAAGGGCATCCGATATCAGGGCGAAGTCGTTAAGCTGAAGCCAGGTAAGGCAGGCAAGACCGGTAAGGGCGCCAAGTAGGCCAGTGCGCCAAGCAATATCAGCGACTGAGAAGCGATAGCCCGTTGTGAAGTCCGTCCGTTGGCAACCAGATGCCGCGAGGCCGGTTGGCGCATCGAACACTCTGGAATATGGAGCAAGAGAACAATGGCAATAACAAATAGTGAACGCCGTGAGCGCCGTCGTCGCCGAGTGCGCGCCAAAGTTTATGGTGTGGCAAGTCGACCGCGCTTGAATGTATTTCGCAGTGCGAAACATATCTATGCCCAGTTGATCGACGATGATGCCGGCCATACGCTGGCGGCGGCTTCAAGCTTGGAAGCCGAAATCCGCAACCAGGTCGGGCTAAAGAAGGTTGAGGATGCAGTGGCTGTTGGCAAACTGCTGGCACAACGCGCGCAGCAGAAGCAAATCAAGCAGGTTGTGTACGATCGCGCAGGTTATCGTTATCACGGGCGTGTAAAGTCTGTGGCCGATGGCGCGCGCGAAGGTGGACTGGAGTTTTAACCCATGGAACGAACTGAACGGACTGACCGCAGGCGACGTGACACCCGGCAGGGAAATCGACCACGCGAGGAGAAACAGGAAGAACTCGACCAGCGTGTGGTTGATGTCACTCGTGTTGCGAAAGTAATCAAGGGTGGCAGGCGTTTTGCTTTCCGGGCGCTCATTGTTGTCGGCAACAATAACGGCAAGGTGGGCATTGGTATCGGGAAGGCGCGTGGTGTTCAGGACGCCATCCGCAAAGCGACCGATCGCGCGCGCAATAACATGAAGGAAGTTAATCTCGTCGCGGGCACTATCCCGCATGAGGTGATCACCAAGCATGGCGGCGCTCAGGTTTTGCTTAAACCTGCCTCGCCTGGCACTGGCATCAAAGCCGGCGGCGGTGTGCGCGCAGTTCTTGAGGCCGTTGGTGTGCGCGATGTTTTGACCAAGTCCCTGGGCTCATCCAGCAAGATGAATGCCACCTATGCCACATTTAAAGGCTTGATGGAGTTGAAGAACATCGACGAAGAAGCAAAGCGCCGGGGTAAGCCGGTCAGCGAGATACAACCATTCTGGAGACGCGGACATGACAGCAGTAATTGAGACAACCGGCGTCGCTCCAAAGCGTTTGATCGTAACGTGGGTGAAGAGCGCCATCGGTTATGGAGTGCGCCAGAAACGCACATTGAAGGCGCTGGGCTTTACCAAGCTGGGTCAAGTTGTTGAACATGCGGATAGCCCACAACTGCGTGGTATGTTGAACGCGGTGATTCACTTGGTCAAATTTGAAGAGAAGTAGGACAGTCCTGGCGTATTCGCCATGGTAGCTTGTTCCTGGATTGGAGCGAATCATGAAACTACATGACATTAAGCCGTCACCGGGCGCGCGACGACCTAAGAAGCGCAAGGGTATCGGTATTGCGGCTGGGCAAGGTAAAACTGCGGGTCGCGGCACTAAAGGTCAGGCATCGCGCAGCGGTGGTGTAAAGAAGGCTTACTTTGAAGGCGGTCAGTTGCCGGTGGTGCGCAAATTGCCGTTTGCGCGTGGCGTTGGGTTCTTTAATCCATATCGCATCCTTTACGCGCCTGTGAACATCAGCACATTGGCTGAAAAGTTCGAGGCGGGCGCTGATGTAAACCCTGAAATTCTGGTAAAGGCTGGGGTAACGCACGGCAGCGACCAGTACATTGCCATTCTGGGCAGCGGTGATATCACGGTGCCTCTGAAGGTTGTTGCACACAAATTCTCAGAAACTGCGAAGGCCAAAATCGAGCAGGCTGGGGGAAGCGTACAGACCATCGACATCGTTCGCGGCCATCACCGCACGCGTTAAGATATACCAATATGCTACAAGCTCTACGAAACGCCCTGGTATTGCCAGAGCTTCGAAACAGGATTCTGTTCACTGTTTTTATTCTGGCAGTCTACAGGTTAATCTCCCACATCCCGGTACCCGGGGTGAACGTCGAGGTTTTGCGCACTATCCAAAGTAGTGTGCAAAATGGATCTGCGGGCGGCCTGGGCAATCTTGTTGGCTTGCTCAGCCTGTTGTCGGGTGGAGCTGTTGCGAATTTCTCGGTGTTGTCGATGGGGGTATACCCCTATGTGACGGCGCAACTGATTCTGCAGTTGCTCATCCCAATCATCCCTCGCCTGGAGGAAATGGCTAAGGAAGGTGAATCCGGTCGTCGCAAGATTAACCGGTTGACTTACCTGGCCACCGTTCCTATGGCGATGTTGAATGCCATCGGACAGGTCAGCATATTCGAACAGATAGGTTCCCGAGCGACATCGGGGCTTGGACGAGTTCTACCGTCCTGGGGTCTGGTGCCGGCAGAGAATATCCTGCCAACCCTCGTGACGATCATCACAATGACGGCTGGCACTATGTTTGCCATCTGGCTGGGTGAATTGATCACTGAGCAGGGGATAGGGCAAGGTTTGTCGATCATCATCTTCGGCGGTATCGTCTCGCGACTGCCGTTTAACTTGATCAGCCTGTCGCAATCTGGCACCAGCGGGCTTTCGACCGTGGCCACTCTCCTGTCGTTTACTCTTATTCTTGTGGGCATGGTAGTTGGCATCGTCATTATCCAAGAGGGAGAAAGACGAATACCGGTGCAGTATGGACGCAGGGTGCGCGGTCGCAGGATGATGGGCGGCTCAGGCACACATATCCCCTTGAAAGTGAACTCTACGGGGATGATCCCGTTGATTTTCGCCCAGGCCATGCTGGTATTCCCGGCTGTCATCGCAGGATTTTTTGTCAACAGCACAGACGCTACGGTGCAGAATTTCGCAAACGGCGTCGTGCGGTTATTCACGGGCAGCCGATCGGGTGGTAATGTCTCGGTGGAAGAGATCATTTACGCGTTGCTCTACTTTGCGATGGTGGTCGGGTTTACCTACTTCTACACCGATGTGGTCATGCAGCAGCAGAATCTCCCCGAGAACCTGCAGAAGCAGGGTGGTTTTATTCCAGGAATACGCCCTGGGAAGACGACTGAAGTGTTCGTCACGCGCATCATGCGTCGATTGACACTGGTTGGCGCGCTCTTCCTTGGAATCCTGGCGATTCTTCCTTACATCATCGATACACTGGCTACTATCAATGGCTTGCAGTTCCTGGCGCCATTAGGTGGTAATTCGCAGTTGATTTCTGGCGCTGGACTTTTAATTGTGGTGGGCGTTGTACTGGATACAATGCGCCAGCTTGAAGCACAATTAATGATGCGGCGTTACGAGGGGTTCATCAGATAAAATGAGGAATCGATGGTATGGCATTGTCCTCCTGGGTGGTCCTGGCTCCGGCAAGGGGACTCAGGCAGTTTTACTGGCATCAACGCTTAACATACCTCATATCTCGACGGGCGACCTGTTTCGGGGTAATTTGAAACAAGGCACACCGCTGGGCTTGCTTGCAAAGAGTTATATGGATCGGGGCGAACTGGTTCCCGATGAGGTCACAGTTGGGATGGTGCGAGTGCGGCTGAGCGAGCCTGATTGTGACAAGGGGTTTATTCTCGACGGATTCCCGCGCACTATTGCGCAGGCTGAAGCGCTGGATAAGGTCCTTCTTGAATTTGGCAAGGCGCTCACCGGGGTTCCGTATTTGCATGTGAGTGACGCCCTATTACTGGAGAGACTCTCCAGTCGTTGGACGTGCCGGGTTTGTGGCGCTGTATTCAATAAGGTTACGCCGCCGCCGCGAGAAGGCTGTAAAAAGGAAAACTGTGACGGTGAGTTGTATCGCCGGCCGGACGATGAGCCGGAGACGCAGAAAAACCGCATTCGAGTGTACGAAAAGCAAACCGCGCCATTAATTATTTTTTATGCCAAGCGCGGGTTGGTTGTTGAGATCTCGGGTGAGCAGGACGTTCAGCATGTTCAGTTGGATATGTTGCGCGCTGTGAATCTTGAGATTGTTGTTGACGAACCGTCACAGAAGGCGCGTGCGTCGCTTGTGGAAGATGATTGCTGATGGTAGTGTTAAAGTCGCCGTCGGAAATCGCTGTCATGCGCCTGGCTGGACGAATCGTTGCAACGGTGCTGGCCGAAATGCGCGAGCGAGTCAAGCCGGGAGTTACCACGCTGGAGTTGGATGAAGCAGCTGAGCATATTATCCGCCAGCATGGCGCTACCCCCTCGTTCAAGGGTAAGGCGCATTCTGATCCAGGCGCCCCACCGTTCCCGGCAGCGATCTGCGCATCAGTGAATGAGGAGATCGTGCACGGCATTCCTTCATCGCGGCGATTAAAGGAAGGGGATATCATCTCGGTCGATGTCGGAGCGTATTACAAGGGCTATCATGGGGACTCTGCGGTAACGCTTCCGGTCGGGAAGGTGAGCAAAGAGGCTGCTGACTTGATGCGCGTTACCGAGGAGTGCCTGGCAGCGGCGATTGCCGTGGCGCGCAATGGCAATCGCACAGGCGACATCGGCGCCGCCATACAGCACACTGCGGAATCACAAGGCTTCAGTGTCGTGCGCGAATATACGAGCCATGGCGTTGGGCGGGAATTACACGAGGGTTTCAGCCTGCTGAACTATGGCACGGCTGGTCACGGCATGGTGTTGCGGCCTGGTCTGACGATTGCGGTTGAACCGATGATCAACGCGGGAAAATATGGCACGAAAGTGAAGAAAGACAAGTGGACAGTTGTAACAATTGATGGTAAACTGTCTGCCCATTTCGAGCATACCATAGCGATCACCGAAGGTGACGCGGAGATATTGACGAAATTGGATAAACAGTAACTTGCGACATCCGGCCGGCAACAATGCGGGTCGGATTTTGCACGTCTGTGAAGCATGGTTGCAACGGCATCAGGAAACAGGCACGCGAAAGCATGTAACCTTGATGTCGCAAGTAGAAAACGGTTATTACCGGCGCTGGAGAGAGAACAGAGATGAAAGTTACATCATCAGTGAAAAAACGTTGCCCGAAGTGCAAAGTGGTTAAGCGGCACGGCAATGTTTTCATTATTTGCGAGAACCCGAAGCACAAGCAGAGGCAAGGTTAAGCGGCAAGATTGCCGAGGTATTTAAGGAGCAAGCATGGCGAGAATAGCAGGCGTTGACTTGCCAAGGAATAAGCGAGTTGACATTGGTTTGTCCTACATTTATGGTATCGGACGGCCTTTGGCTTCGTCGATTCTGGCACGCACAGTAGTAAGTCCAGCCACACGCATCAAAGATTTAACTGATGCCGAGGTCGCGCAACTGCGCGATTTGATTGAAAAAGAGTATCGTGTTGAAGGCGATCTGCGACGCGAAGTGCAGCTCAACATCAAGCGCTTGATCGAGATTGGTTGCTATCGTGGCATGCGCCACAAGCGCAATTTGCCCGTGCGCGGACAGCGCACGCGCACCAATGCCCGCACAAGAAAAGGCATTAAGAAGACTGTGGCAGGACGTGGTCGACGCCGCGGCGCAAAGAAGAAGTAAAAATGACTAGGGTGGGACTGTGCGCCCGCTCTACGGAGAAGAAGGGAAACACACATGGGACGAGCAGCAGGTGGACGCGGACCGCGTCGCCAAACCAATCCGCGCAGAGCGCGCAAGAATGTAGCCTCTGGCGCATTGCATATTATGGCTACATTCAACAATACCATCGTAACTGTTACCGACAAGAGCGGCGGCACGATTTGCTGGGCAACCGCAGGATCGGCAGGCTTTAAGGGCAACCGAAAGAGCACGCCATTTGCCGCGCGTATCGCGATGCAAAACGCAGTTCGCACCGCAATTGAAAACGGTATGCAGGAAGTGGATGTATATGTGAACGGGCCTGGGCCCGGCCGTGAAGCTGCGATCCGCGCGTTACAGGGCGGTGGTATGCGAGTTCGCTCCATTGTCGATGTGACTCCTGTGCCACACAATGGCTGTCGTCCACCCAAGAAGCGCCGCGTCTGAGTTCTGTTCATTTCAATAAGAAACAACTATGGCAAGACATACTGGACCAGTTTGCCGCCTGTGCCGACGTGAAGGCGAGAAACTATTTTTGAAAGGGGCGCGTTGCTTAACTCCGAAGTGCCCCGTCGAGAAACGTGGTTATATTCCCGGTCAACATGGCCCGAACAGCAAGGCCAAGCGCGTAAAGACCAGCGACTATTCGCTGCAGTTGCGCGAGAAGCAGAAGGTTCGCCGTCTGTACGGCATCCTGGAGGCTCAGTTCCGCCGTTACTTCCGCGAGGCTCTGAAGAAGCGCGGCGTCACCGGCGAGCAGCTCTTGATTTTGCTGGAACGCCGTCTGGACAATGTGATTTATCGCTCTGGGTTTGCCGCATCACGAGCCAATGCCCGCCAGGTGGTGGCGCATGCTCACTTGACGGTGAACGGGCATCCTGTGGATATCCCGTCATATCTGGTCAAGGCTGGCGATAAGATCGCCGTGCGCGAAAACAGTCGCCCGCTGACGTACTGGAAAGTGCTTGGAGAAGAGAAGAACGTTCCGGGCGTCCCGCAGTGGCTCAGCCCTGATCGGTCAACTCTATCGATCATTGTCCAGTCCCTGCCAACGCGTGAGCAGATTGAGGCGCCGGTGAAAGAGCAGTTGGTTGTTGAGTACTACTCGCGCTAGTCGCTTTTTGGTATTTCGGTTTCGATTCCGCATCTGCTGCTGTGGAGCGTTAGCTGGTTTTGGATCGCAGTCTGAATATCGAAAGACGGAAATTGGAGGGAAAGGTGTTATCTGCACCAGTATTTCCTAAAGTTGAGAGCGACGTCCTGACGCGCGACTACGGCCGATTTATTATCGGCGCGATGGAACAGGGCTACGGCGTTACGATCGGCAACTCGCTTCGCCGTGTGTTGTTTAGTTCATTGCCGGGCGCCGCCATCACATCAATGCGTTTGACTGATGTGCATCACGAATTTTCTGACGTTCCGCATGTTAAGGAAGACGTGATGCAGTTGATGCTCAACGTCAAGCAGATCCGTCTGCACATGCGTGGCGAAGGTCCAATGCGCATGCGGCTTGAAATCCGCGGTGAAGGCGTAGTCACGGCCGGCGACATTATTGTCCCGCCCGAAATTGAGATCATTAATCCTGATCTCTACTTGTTGACAACGGATTCCAGCAAAGCTAAGCTGGATATTGAGTTTCAGGTGGAAGCAGGGCGAGGTTATTCGCCGGCGGAGCAACGCGGCAAGTTGCCAATCGGCGAGCTGCCCGTTGATGCGATTTATAGCCCTATCAGGCGGGTGAATTTCGAAGTTGAAGCTGCCCGTGTTGGTCTGATGACCAACTACGACCGCCTGATCTTCGAGATTTGGACGGATGGCACGATGCGCCCGCAGGATGCTCTGCGCCAGGCTGCAATGATCATTGTTCAGCACGTGCAGTTGATATCAGGCGTGTCACTCGATGAGATGTTGCCAGAGGGTGCCAGCGAGAGCAAGGGTATTCCGACCGAGTTGAGCAGCAAACCGATTGAAGAGCTTGAATTGAGCGTTCGCGTTTATAACGCGTTGAAGCGCACAGGCATCTCGACGATTGGCGATCTTCTGGACATGATCGAGAAGAATGGCGGAACGCTGACCAACCTGCGGAATTTCGGCGAGAAATCCATGGCGGAGTTGAAAGACAAACTGCGTGAACGGGGACTGTGGCCTCGTGAGCCAGAGGATGATGCACCGCTGATTGTCGGTGAGGAAGAAGCGTAAGACATCATGAGACATAAGATGCAAGGTTACAAACTCGGACGCACTACCGCGCAGCGCGATGGGCTCCGACGCAGCCTGGTCACTGAACTGATTGATCATGGGCGCATCCAGACGACTGAGACGAAGTGCAAGGCCATTCGTGATCAGGCTGAAAAGCTGGTTACTATCGCCAAGTCTGGCCTGGATAGTGAAACGTCGCGCCAGGTTACAGCCCGCCGGCTTGTTGCGGCCCAGGTTGATGGTGGCGTTGAAGTGGTGCGCAAGTTGTTCACAGATATTGCTCCGCGGTATCGCGAACGCAAAGGTGGATATACTCGCATATACAAACTCGGCCCGCGCAAGGGTGACAACGCCCAGATGGCGCTGATTGAGTGGGTATAGGCATTGGCATTGAGTCTGCGCGCGATTGTGGCGTATGATGGCACGGACTTTCACGGATTTCAACGCCAGAAAAATGCGCGAAGCGTTCAAGGCGCACTAGAGGAAGCTCTCAGCAATACCTGTGATGAAGCGGTGAGCGTGGTCGGCGCCGGCAGAACGGATGCTGGTGTGCACGCAGCAGGGCAGGTGATCGCGTTCAAAGTGAACTGGTCACACGCTCTGCCGGAGTTGCACAGAGCGTTGAATGTGCGACTGCCGGGAGACGTTGCGGTGTTGGATGTTGCTGAATGTGATGAGGCATTTCATCCTCGCTACAGCGCTCGCAGCCGGGTGTATGAGTATACGGTAACAGTTAATCCGGTGCGCCACCCTTTACTAAGGCGATATACTTGGCAGATTGAGAGCGATCTGAATGCTGTCTTGATGAACGAGGCGGCTGCGGTGCTGGTTGGAGAGCATGATTTCGCGGCCTTTGGAACAGCGCCTCAGGGCGATGTGACAATGCGAAAGGTGCTTCGAGCAGACTGGCAGTTGATCGGACCGTCCGAACGGCAATCAGGCTCGATTCTCAGGTTCACGATTGAGGCGAATGCCTTTCTATTTCGAATGGTGCGACATATCGTGATAGCGCTGGTGCAGGTCGGAAGAAAGAAACTGAGCGCTGGCGATATGCGCGATATTCTGGCGAGTAGAGACTCACAGCGAATCAAGGGAATTGCCCCTGCGTGTGGGCTAAGCCTGGTGAAGGTGACATATTAGATTAAGAGACTTGGAGGAACCTGGTTTCGCCAGGAGCAACCGGCAGATGGGTTGTTTCTGCAGAGACCAGGTTCCTGAAGCAGGACTCTTGAGGATGGTAGACGATGATTTCGAATAAAACCTACGTAGCAACACCTGAAGGAGCGGCGGCAGATAAGACTTGGTATGTCTTGGATGCTGAGGGCAAGACGTTGGGACGCGTGGCCTCAAAAATTGCCCAGATGATCATTGGCAAACACAAGCCCACCTATACGCCTAGCGTTGATTGCGGCGACTTTGTGGTCGTGATCAATGCAGATAAGATTAGAGTGACTGGCAACCGACTGGAAGAGAAGATGTACGTCCGCCATTCCATGTATGCCGGCGCCGGGTTGAAACAGGTTTCGCTGAAGAACGTTCTGGCACACAGGCCCGAGCGCGCCATTCGCGATGCCGTATGGGGTATGATCCCCCATGGCAGACTTGGTCATCGCTTGATCACGAAGCTGAAAGTGTATGGCGGCAACGAGCATCCGCACACTGCACAGCAGCCGAAGGTGCTTGATCTCAATTAACCGGAATCGCGAATCGCGGTATTCCTGGCTGGAGAGTAATAAGGAATGACTGAAACACAGCAATACTATGAAGGCGTTGGTCGCCGCAAGGAAGCCACTGCGCGCGCGCGACTGTATACCGGCGGCAGCGGCAAAGTGTTGATCAACGACCGCGAACTGGAAGCCTACTTCGGGCGTGATCTGGATCGCATGGCGATCAAGTCACCGCTTGCGCTCACCGGCGCAGAAGCGCTTTATAACGTTAGCGTGCATGTCAACGGCGGCGGCAGCACCGGTCAGTCGATTGCAGCCCGCATGGCAGTCGCCCGCGCGTTGCTGAAAGTTGACCCCGAATTTCGCACTGCGCTCAAAGCGGCTGGCTTTCTATCACGCGATGCCCGCGAGAAGGAACGCAAGAAGCCAGGTTTGAAGCGTGCCCGCAAGGCGCCAACTTACACGAAGCGCTAAGGCTTACCGGAGGATTGTGCTATGAATCTTGTTGAATCGCTCGAAAAGAGCTTAACGCCAAACGCAAAAATCCCGGTATTGCAGCCAGGTGACACCGTCCGCGTCCATCAGCGCATTGTTGAAGGAGAACGTGAGCGCATCCAGGTGTTCCAAGGCACCGTGATTCGTTTGCGCAAGGGCGGCGCTAATGCGAGCTTTACGGTCCGCCGTATTGCTACGAACAATATCGGTGTGGAGCGCACCTACCTGTTGCACTCACCGCGCATTGAAAAAGTTGAAGTGCTCAAGCACGCGAAAGTGCGCCGCGCTCAGCTTTATTATTTCCGCAAGTTGATGGGTAAGTCAGCGCGCCTCAAGGAGCGCCTGGCTGTGCGCCCTACGGTAGCCAAGGTTGTCGCGCCTGTCGCGACACCAGTTGCCGTGCAGTCTGTCGAAACACCCGCAGTGTAGTCTGGTTCGAACGTAGCCTTTGGGCGCAACGATAAGTTGCGCCCTTTGTCCGTTTTCCCCGTTAGCGGCACACCGTTCGTTACTTCACACGATCTGTAACAGTAGCCGGCTGTGGAAGCAGTAGCGACCCATACATTTGTTTTGTCGGCGGACTGGCGAAGGTTGGCGGACGCGCTTTGCCATGAGGATCGTATAGCCCCACAAAGACTGGATACTGCCCCGCTTTTGCATCCCGTGGGATTTCCAGTGGGTGAATATCCTCGACGATCTGATTGGGCTGCCAGCATGTTGTTGGATAAAGCCAATCGACTGGCGCGGTATCACTGGAGGTCAGTCGCGCCTGATCGCTCTCGTCATCGGCGACATGGATGAATACCTTGTATGCCACGCCTATAGGTTCAGGGCTCATGCGTTGCCAGTACAGGGTCATCGTCTGATAGGCTCCCGGTCGCAACTCCGGAATCTTATAACCCAGCAGGGCAATCTGACCGCTGGCGCCAAATCGCGTATCGACCGCTGTGGCATCGGCCGGCAGAGTCGCCGGCGGCATCATGGCGGGGGTGATTCCATAATCGTTCAGGACGCGCAGCACCCCCGCCATGACCACAAGTTGTGCCGCGAGCAGGACAACGACTATGGCTTGTTCAGCCTGCCGCCGGCGCGCGATGACGATTGCCGCAGCAGCAACCGCAACCGGCGTGAAGAACAACCACACACGGCCTGTCTCGCCGCGCGCCACATGCAGAACCGAGAGTAAAAACAGTGTCACACAAAAAGCGGCCGTTAACGGTGTGGCGCGTTTCCATCCGGCGAGCGCTACGATTGCCACAATAGGCAGACCGGTGAACGTGATGATGTCCCATGGATGCCAGACCACAAACGGCCAGTAAGGAAAGTCGATGCTCAGGTGGCTGGAAAATATTACCCGGTACAATGCGATCGGGTCCAGGCCAAAGAACACGAAAGCCAGCACCCACAACGACACTGCTCCAAGAACGACAAGCGCTCCTTGCGCCAGGCGTGGCTGCCATGTGCTCAAACGGCGCAGGTTTGCGCGCGGCTGTGTCTGAATGATGCGGACGAGCGCATAGATGCCTGCAATCAGCGCAATCGGCACATTGCCGAAGCTTGCGAAGGTTGCGATGGAAAGCACAAATCCTGCCGCAAGCGCGTGTTTGTAGCTATTCCGGGTCACGATCGCTTCGCACAACAACAACACCGTTATCGTGGCAAGCGCAAACCCGCGATCCAACTGCGCTACCCAGATGCCATAACCCGGCGTGAGCGGGTAGAGCAGCACTGCCAAAACTGCGGCCTTTGCTCCAGCCAGGCGTTTTACCAATGCATACAGGGGCAGCACCGGCAGCATTGCCAGAAGGATCTCAACCAGGATTCCGAACGCGCCGGCGGCCATCTGGTTTGCCGCGACCGTCGTTGCGACATCACTCAGGCAACTGTATGGGCGCAACCAGTTCGCGACAGTGTTCGCGGCTTCTGGCGCCAGCTTGAAAAGCTGCGCTCCCGCCCAGTAAATCAACGACAATCCCGGCGGGTGCCGGCTTTCGTGCACCGGATACTCCGGCGCATTCTGCGGGTAGTCTCCGATGAAGCGCGCTACGTCCTGCACCTGAGCGCCAACGGTCCAGTAACCGCTGCTCTTGATCGCATACGTGCGCCACACAATACCGACGAGTGGATCGGGTTCGGTGACGCGTGTCACGCTCCATTGAATCGCCAGGCCGCCAACGATGGCGAGTGCAATCAGCCCCGCGCGTTGCGCTCGGGTTAATCCGTCATCCGACTTGACGCGCCGCACCAGCAGCCAGCCACAAATGGCATAGGAGAGAACGCAGAGGATTAACGGCAGGATTGCATCCAGCGGGACATTGAACTCGCGCCGCCATAGGATCAACAGGTCGCGATTGGGGTAAAAAAGAAGATTGAGCACATAGATGGTTGTGGGGATGGCGGGAATGAGCAGGAACCATCGTGTCGCTTTGGGCATTGTTTTGGCAGTATACCATCGCGATTGGGGCTGACTCAGGCGCGCGATCTGGCGATGTTGCGTTCGCAGTTTGCAGATTATGAACTATAACAGTGACGTGGAGGCAACTATGCATATCGTCCATGTGCACATTCATGTCAAGCCCGAGAGGGTGCAGGCTTTTAAGCAGGCGTCCATTGAGAACGCCAGTAACAGCATCAACGAGCCGGGCATTGCCCGGTTTGATGTCATTCAACAAGCCGATGATCCGACGCGATTTATTCTCGTTGAGGTTTATCGCGCGCCTGACGATCAACTGAAACATCGTGAGACGACGCACTATCAGAAATGGCGCGATGCGGTCGCGGATATGATGGCTGAACCGCGTTTTGCCGTGAAACTCACGAATCTGTTTCCGGCGGATCAGGGGTGGGGGTAACTTATGCGTTTTGAATTTGCGACCGCAAATCGAATTATCTTCGGCCCAGGCGCCATCCAGCAGATCGGTAAAATCACGGCGGAGTTTGGGCGGCGCGCACTGGTGATGACTGGATGGCCGGTTGATCAAACAACGGAAGTATTTAACGCACTGAGCGCCCACGGCGTCACGGCAAGCTACGTTCCTGTGTCTGGCGAACCTACTACTGAGAGTATCAGCCAGGGCGTGGAGCGGGCGCGGATCGACCAGTGTGATGTCTTGATTGGCTTTGGCGGCGGCAGCGCCGTCGACAGCGCGAAAGCCGTCGCTGCGTTGCTGGCGAACGGCGGCGAACCGCTGGATTATCTTGAGGTAATTGGAAAAGGCAAACCGTTAACGAAGCCATCTGCCCCATGCATCGCGATCCCAACAACTGCTGGCACCGGCGCTGAGGTGACGCGCAACGCGGTGCTGGCATCCAGGGAGCATAAGGTCAAGGTGAGTTTGCGCAGTCCTACCATGCTGCCGCGAGTCGCCCTGGTCGATCCCCAACTGACGTTGTCGCTCCCGGCGGCCGTCACTGCGAGCACCGGGATGGATGCTCTGGCACAACTCATCGAACCGTTTGTGTCGATCAAGGCTAACCCGATTACGGATGCGTTCTGTCGTGAGGGCATGCAATTGGCTGCGCGTTCGTTGCGGCAGGCTTACGAACATGGAGATGACCCGAATGCGCGCGAGGATATGGCGCTGGCCAGCTTGCTGGGTGGGCTGGCGCTTGCGAATGCCGGCCTTGGCGCTGTGCATGGCTTTGCCGGGCCGATTGGCGGCCTGTTCCCCGCGCCACACGGAGCCGTCTGTGCGCGCTTGCTCCCACCGGTCATGGCAATCAATGTGCTGGCATTGCGCGAGCGCCAGCCGGAGAGCATGGCCTTGCGCCGGTATGACGAAGTGGCGCGGATACTGACGGCCAATCCCGCAGCAACAGCGCAGGATGGCGTGATCTGGGTGCAGGAACTGTGCGAGGCACTGCATATCCCGCTGCTGAGCGCCTACGGTATGAATGCCCAGAGCCTCCCAGACCTGGTTGAAAAGTCGGCGGTTGCCAGCAGTATGCAGGCGAATCCGCTTAAACTCACTATAGAGGAAATGCACGAGATGCTTGTGCAAGCGCTTTAAACTTCACACACTTTGTTCCAAGGCAGTTGCACTGCCGCTGTGCAGACCGCGCAGTGCAACTGCGCTTGGAACATCAACAACTGGAACATCATTTATGGAGAACACATGCGTAAAGAAACAATGACCCCGCGCGAGCGCTGGCTGGCCGTTCTGACGCGCCAGAAGCCCGACCGCGTCCCGATGGATTACTGGACTACCGATGAAGCCGCGAAAAAACTACTGGCGCACCTGGGATGCCGGACGCGCCGCCAGGCGCTCGAAAAAATGCACGTCGACTATGTCGTCACCGCGGGGCCGAAGTACAAAGGGCCACGACTGAAGCCGCATCACGATGTGTATGGGTGCAAATACCGCGACATCGATTATGGCAGCGGTGTGTATCGTGAGTTGATCCACAGCCCTCTGGCTGCGTTTACATCCGTTGAGGAGATTGCGAAGAATTACACGTTTCCCAATGCGGACTGGTGGGACTACAGCGAGATTCCCGATCAAATCAAAGGCCGTGAGCAATATCCGATTCGCGGCGGCGGCTCTGAGCCGTTCCTGATGTACAAAAACCTGCGCGGTGACGAGCAGGCGTTCATGGATCTGATCGAGAATCCTGAGATTGTCCACTACTGCATGGGAAAGATGTTCGATCTGGCGCACGAGAACACGCGCCGCATTTACGAGCAGATTCCTGGTAAGGTGATGATCACCTATGTGGCCGAGGATATGGGCGGGCAGACGGATCTGATGTTTTCACCAAAGCAGATTCGCGAGTTTCTATTGCCTGGGATGAAGCGCATTATCGATCTTGCGCATCAAGCCGGCGCCTATGTGTTTCACCACAACGACGGCAACTGCAGTCGCATCCTGCCGGATATGATCGCGCTGGGCATCGACGTTCTGAACCCGATCCAGTGGCGCTGTCCTGGCATGGAGCGCGAGAAACTGAAGCGCGAGTTTGGCGACAAACTCATTTTCCATGGCGGGGTGGACAACCAGTTTACGCTTGCATTTGGCACGGTCGAAGACGTGCGCACCGAGGTGCTGGATGACCTGCGCTTACTGGGTGAGGGCGGCGGGTATATCCTGGCCCCCTGTCATAACATCCAGGCCGTCAGCCCACCGGAGAATATCGTCATGATGTACCAGACGGCCTATGAAAATGGCTGGGTAGATTAAGCGCGATTCTTCGCTATCCACGCCCTCAGTTCAATCAGGTGCTCGTCGTAGTGCTCGTAGGTGTTCCAGACGACCCAGGTGAACAGAGGGCGTCCTCCCGTCCATGCGAACCGTTTGTCATCAAACAGATCGCCGTCGGGTGTCTTCTCGACAAGACTGAGCAACGCCATGTAGGCTGCCCTTTCACTTTCTCGCACGTCTGTCAATGACCGGTCGTGGTTCTGGGCGTAGGTGCGCGCGTTGACTGCATTTACATCACCGAATTCAACGGCATCACCCGGTGCACCGCCCGAGCATAAGGTTGTCAGGATGTCCGTTGCGCGCTGCTCCCACCAGCCAATGTGAGCGAGCAGATCTTTGACAGACCATGCGTTGTAAAGGCTAATGTCAGTCGTCCGGGTGTCGGCCACCTGTGCCAGTGTTGCGTCCAGCCGCGCGCGCGACTCCGTTACAAGCGTAAGTAATTCGGCTCGATCCATCACTCCTCCTGCAATATCTACTGGAAATCAAATGCCTGTTGTCTGCTATGTTAACCCGACAACGCGAGCCGGGTAGTCGCACACATGATTGAACCCTGACTTAAGGGCCGTGGCAGCGGATGGCCGGTTGTCTGCCCGGCAATGCCAACCCACCTGGCGAACGCCGCGCGCGCGGGCAATATCAACCAGTGCGCGCGTCATCGCCGTAGCGAGTCCCAGTCGCCGATAGGCTTCACCGGTTTCGATGCCGATTTCGCAGCGATCCGCACAGTTGTACTCCGAGAGGCACCAACCGGCCAACTCGTCACGCGTGACGATGCACACCCCGAAGCTTTTATCGAGGAAGTCTGTAACGGTTGGACGCTCTGAACACATCTCTTCTTTGAGACTCTCCAGGTTACGCAAGTGGGTCAGTTTAAGTAAACCCGCATCGACCGCGCGAAGTTCAAACCCCTCTGGCAGTTCGTGCGATTCGCAATCTGTCACATTGTCACTTGTGTTGGTTGAGTAATACTGCCTAAGCGATGGGATCAGGTTGCGACCAGGCAGTAAATGCTTCTCGATGCTGTCGCTCCACTGCTCCGGCGCATAGTAGAGCGACATCCAACGTAGTCCGCGCGCCAGTTTGTGTGGGATTACCACTTGCTCAAACACCCGCGCTATTTCAGTGTTAAAGACAGCGTTGTCGGGAACACCGGCGAGGATATGGCGATGTCCGACCCATGCCATCAAGGAGGTGGGATGGGTTTCCTCATCGACAAATATCCGCGCCGGCGTCAGTCCTGCCATGATGCTTGATATGGCGAGGTGGTGATCCATCGGCTGGAATAACGGTGTTGTAATCGAAAATCGATCTGGCGTCAGTTCATAAATCATTGGGTTTGGTAATACCGACGTGTAGATGGGACAACCGCCAAAATGAGCATGATCGATGCTAACACGGCAAGGACGACGCTAATTGGCGCAATCAGGTTCAATAGGACGACTTCGCCTACCAGCCACCCGAGTAGGACGCCGTTTAACGCGATCAATTCAAGCCGTGACCACCGAAGCCGCGCCCATAGGCCATATAACACCACCAGGGAGCCAATGGCGTAGACAATCAGCAGGAAAAGGCCCGGTAATACGTAATTGTTCAATGGCAGCGGTTTCAGCGCATCGGTTGTCATCCCCATACCGTGGCCGCTTGGGTCGGCTACGAACGATAACCCGCCGATAAAGCCGCCGAGTGAGAGGAAGACGAGGCAGGTCGATTATTTTCGTTCTTGACACTGTTATGGCCTGTGTGGTATATTCTCGTCCGTTCTGGACATGAACTGTTTCAGGCAGACAAGGTAAAGGGTACGCCTCCGCGGAGGTTGACTAGTTACAGAGTAGGCCGACATCTTCCCGTAATTAATAATAGGGTAGATGTCGGCCTTTTTTGATATCTCGGTGGTGACATTGGCTACGAAGAAGAAAACACGAGGCGAGTGTGAGGCTGAATTCACGAAAGCGATGATAAAGTTTGAAAAAGAGTATCTGGGGCGTGGGCCGCTTGATGCGCGCACTTTTTTCATAAATGACATGGTTGTTGTCCGATTGCGAGGAATACTCACCCCTGCTGAGATGAAACTGTCGGAAAGGCCTGAGGGCAAGAGTCTGGTTAAAGAGACGCGTCGCCAACTGTTTGAAACTTCCCGTCCCTTGATCGAGGAAATTGTCAGCACCGTCATTGGCTGTCATGTGATCAGCTTGCACACCGACATGAGCACAAAAACCGGTGAGCGGGTGGTCGTCCTGACTGTCGACATCAATATGGATGAGGTTTTTGCCTAGCACCTTGCCGGAACAAATCTGAAGTGTAGTGACGAGATTGTGTTACAAAGGATGACCAAAATGAACAAATCGATGCCGATTACGGTGGCTTATGGCGATGGCATTGGCCCGGAAATCATGGATGTTGCGCTGAAGATATTGGGCGAAGCCGGGGCAAGCCTGGATATAGAACGGATTGAAGTTGGCGAAAGCGTCTATAAACGTGGTTTCAGCGCAGGGATTGAGCCGTCGGCGTGGGAATCATTGCGGCGCACCCAGGTGTTTTACAAGGGCCCGATCACCACACCACAGGGGGGCGGGTTCAAAAGCCTCAATGTCACAACGCGTAAAACGCTCGGTCTGTATGCAAATGTGCGGCCGGTTGCGTCCTATGCGCCGTTCGTGGCGACCAAACATCCAATAATGAATGTTGTGATCATCCGCGAAAACGAGGAGGATCTGTACGCTGGTATCGAGCATCGCCAGACCGATGAGGTGTATCAATGCCTGAAACTTATAACACGACCCGGCTGTGAAAAGATAGTTCGCTACGCCTTTGAGTACGCGCGGATGAATAACCGCCGCAAGGTTACGTGTTTTACCAAAGATAACATCATGAAAATGACGGATGGACTGTTTCACAAGGTCTTTAATGAAATATCCGCCGAATATCCGAAGATCGAGTCCGACCATAAGATCGTAGATATCGGGGCTGCGCTGCTCGCCGACACCCCCGAGAAATTCGACGTCATTGTCACCCCGAACCTGTATGGCGATATTCTCTCAGATGTTGCAGCGCAGATTGCGGGTTCGGTCGGCCTGGCTGGATCTGCCAACATCGGCGAGTCCTGCGCCATGTTCGAGGCAATCCATGGCTCCGCGCCGGATATTGCGGGGCTGGGCATCGCGAATCCATCCGGTGTTTTGCTCGCCGGTGTGATGATGCTGATCCATATTGGTCAAGCCGACGTCGCCGAGCGCGCGCACAATGCCTGGCTATGCGCCATCGAGGATGGCATTCACACTGCCGATGTCTTCAAGCATGGGATCAGCCATCAGCAGGTGACGACTCATGAGTTTGGCAGCGCCGTAATCCAGCGGCTTGGATGCCTGCCGAAGAGGTTAAGCCCAATCACTTATACACAAGCGAGTGAGACGCCTGCGACATTCCGGTATGAGCGCAAATCGCCCGCAAAGAAAGACCTGGTGGGCATCGATGTATTCCTGCAGTGGAATGAACGTGATCCAAACCAACTGGGTGAAGCACTGCAACAAATGAGCGGCGACGGACTGGAGCTGGTGATGATCAGCAATCGTGGACAGAAGGTGTGGCCAAATGGCGCGCCGGAGACGTTTTGCACGGATCACTGGCGGTGCCGCTTCATGGCGCCGAAAAAGGACAGCGCCATTACGCGTGGTCACGTGATCAGACTATTGCAGCGACTTGACGAGGCTAACTTCGACTTCATCAAGTCCGAGCATCTGTGTGTCTTCGATGGAATACCGGGCTACTCGGTTGCACAAGGGCAGTAAAGCCACATATCCGCCTCGAAGCATCATGATTCCTCAATCAGCTGGCGCAGGTACTGGCAGTAGGGATTGTCTTTGCTGACTTTCGCCACAGCCATTACCTGTTCTGCGCTGATGTACCCCTTGCGGTAGGCAATCTCTTCCAGGCAGGCGATCTTGAGACCCTGGCGGTGCTCGATTGTCTGAACGAAATTGCCGGCCTCCAACAGGCTCTCGTGGGTGCCGGTGTCCAGCCAGGCTATACCGCGCCCCAGCACTTCGACTTTCAGCTTCCCGCGCTTTAAGTAAATATTGTTGAGATCAGTGATCTCCAACTCGCCGCGCGCCGAGGGTTTCAGCGTTTTGGCCACGTCCACGACTTCGCTATCATAGAAGTACAACCCGGTGACGGCATACCGCGACTTGGGCTGTCTGGGTTTTTCCTCAATGCTGATGGCGTTGTGATTACTATCGAACTCGACGACCCCATAGCGTTCCGGGTCGCGCACGTAGTAGGCAAAGACCAGTCCGCCCGATGCCAGTGTGCCGGCTTCTTCCAGACGGCCACTGAGACCATACCCGTAGAAGAAATTGTCGCCGAAGATTAACGCGCAGGGCTGGTTGTTAACGAACTTGTCGCCCACCAGAAACGCCTGCGCCACACCTTCCGGCTTTGGTTGCACAGCGTACTCGATCTGCAATCCCAGGCGTTTCCCATCACCCAGCAAGGTGCGATAGAGTTCGATGTGCTCTGGTGACGAGATGACCAGTATCTCGCGGATGTTGGCCAGCATCAACACCGAGAGCGGATAGTAGATCATCGGCTTGTCGAAGATCGGTAGAATCTGCTTGGACAACGAAATGGTGAGGGGATAAAGCCGCGTGCCCATGCCCCCGGAGAGTATGATGCCTTTCATCTGATTCCTTTTGTGTTTTAAGCTCGCATCATTATCGCCCATCGTGTTACTGGCGCATGACGCATAGCGGGCGGCAACTGTGCGCTATATGGATACCGAATAGGTCAGTGAGTCATTCGCTAGGCATGGTTCAAAAAGCGGCTAAGTTGGATTGACACTTGGGGGTGAAATCCAGCAAGGTTAAGGGGTCGTCTGGCACGTCCAAATTTACCAGTTGGGCGGGGCTGTGACTGGTGCGTTTGCCAACAATTAACTGTTACCTGGGTTTGACAAATCAGTGGGATTAATGTACCATTTATAAGTACAAAGCTAAATTCAGTAATGATCCAATACGCATTATTGTTTTTTTGGAAATGCGGAATTGTTTCGCTTCAGGTTGTGATTTCAAGTCTGTCGAGTAGTGGTTGAACTCACTTCGTATTTTGTCGTCTCCTTTGGGTACTAGTGGATGAATCATAGAACTACGGTGCTGGTACTGATCATATCGTCTATTGCGATTCGTTGAAGTTGATGATACACGTTAACCAACAAGGATTCTAACTTATGGCCCGACAATGTAGAAAAGTCTTGACAGCAATACGCGCAGCTAAGTATGAGCGTCTCTTGGGTGACCTTCATATTTATACCATCTTATCAACCGGCTAGAGGTAAAAAGTTGAAACGCAACACTATCATTATGATTATCATAGCGTAACGCTGGATATTGAAACAATAGTGACATCCATTCGGGATGTTGCCTGTATTTGCAATTTACTTCATGAGGCGATCTTTATGCGGCCATTACTAGTTGTGGCTGCTGGAGATTAGCTATGCTACGGATTGTCGCCTAGCAAAGAGGAAAAATGCCACGTAAGTGCCTTATTATTTGTGGTGGTTCAGGAACAGACCTGATTGGTCTTCGTGACGAAATCGGTATTGATTGCGTAATGCAGATCGATGTGTCAAAAGAATTAGACACAAAATCAGAGAACACAAAGTCCTTAAGAGTGCCACTGGACTTTAAATTGATTTCTACCGCCGAAGTTGCAGTGTGGTTAAAAGAGACTTATGCAAGTTACCCGGCGGGTCCCGAAAAGGTGCATGCAGATTTTATTGCGGACTATTATCCTTATAATGACCTAATGACCGAAGGAGCTGGAAAGTCTCCTGCAATTGGTGGTGCTGTTCTACGAGATACGGATACCACGAATAATCTCATAGCAAAACTTGGAGATCTGATTAAAGTCAGTGCAGCTGATGGTGATAACGCGCACATGGATGTTTGGTTTGTTGCCTCTACGGCAGGGGGTGCTGGGGCAGGGGTATGCAGATTCGTTGCTAAAAAGCTTGCTGAGTTGCATCGAACCAGCGGAATTACCACTAAATTCATTTTCATGCGGCCAGGCCCATATGTTTATAAAAGTGTAGATCCAGAGCAGACCCAGCTAAACACGTTTTTTAGTATCGCGGCTGATGCTGCATTTCAGTTACGGATGTCCGATGAACACCATGCTATACCGACTTACTGGTACTATTTTGATCTGCCCGACTGTGGGATTGGACCGGCCGGAAGGAAAAAGAGCCGCCGGTTAATTGCGCAAACGATAAAGCCAGTCATGCAAGGTGATTTGAACGCGCAACTTGCCGCATTTCAGAATGGTGGACCCCCACGCGCAATTATTCGCAGTGGATACTGGAG